>Ga0181568_10003448_pt1 | contig 14252 bp, 10 predicted proteins | sample 101ome_20_FD_133758 | JGI IMG/M metagenome (GOLD analysis project Ga0181568, IMG submission 133758) | Coastal salt marsh microbial communities from the Groves Creek Marsh, Skidaway Island, Georgia - 101404AT metaG (megahit assembly) | ecosystem: Environmental > Aquatic > Marine > Intertidal... | reverse complement strand
TTTTTTTTATTTGTTTTTTTTTTTTCTTTCTTTTTTTTTTCATCAGCTTGTGTTTTTTTACCTGTTTTTGTTTTTAAATAATTTTTAATATAATCTATTCTTTCATCATTATTTAATTCATTTATAAAAATATTTTCTATCATTTCTTTTTTAGTTTGATCTGTAATTAAACTTAAGAATTCTTGAACGTCATTTTTTCTATTTAATCTATATATTTTTAATAAAAATTGAATAGTTCTATTTGTATTATTTATTTCATTTAAATATTTAAATGCTTCATCAATTAAAAGCTCTAATAAATATTGTGATTCATAATCTTTTAATTCAGTTATTTTTTTAATTTCTGCATAATTTATAATTATTTTATGATTTTCATATAAATTTCCATTTTTAATACCTATATTTATTTTATTTTTTATTTTTTCAACCTCAATTTCTTCATTTTTATTCACTTGTATTTTATTATAAATTATATCTGCATTATCTGATTCAGGAATAATTAATAATCTATATTTACTATTTCCAATAATATCATCTAATTCTAATGTTTTTGTATTTTTATCAAATGTTTTATTTTTATTATTATATAATATATTTGCTATTTTTGTAGAAGTTATATTACTATAGTTTAATACATATTTTTGTATAAATTTACCATTTCTATATTTTACTAATGCATATTTATCATTTGTATTTAAATTAGAAAAGGTATAATTAAATTCATATATATTATTTTTATCTTCTGGTTTTAACCATATTTTAAATTTATCATTTATAAGAATTGCTACTGATACAAATTCATTCTTATTATTTTTCTTATTTCTATCTATTTTTATATGTATTGTATTAGATAATAATTGTATATTATTCATGTCTAATAATGGTATTTTTATACTGTTTTTTACAGAATATAATTCAGTATTATCATTTTCATTTACAAGATTATAATTAAATCTTAATAATTTAAAATTATTTTCATTTTTATTTCCACTAGTATCAATTAATAATGAATTATTATTTCCTTTCATTTGTATTTGTATATCATTTTGTTGGCTAAATGTATTACTTTTTATCATATAATTTTCTTTTGGATTATTTATAACATATACATTATTTCCTTTTCTATCTATACCAGTAAGATTAGGTGTTATAATGAGACCTGTTTGTTTTTCTTCTAATCTAAAATCTATAATATGTTGGTTATTAATATTATAATTAAATATTTTACCTGAATTACCAAAATAATATAAATTTTTATAATTATTTCTTATTTGTGAAGGTGTCTCTGTTTGGACCATTTTTCCATTTGATATATTAATATTAGATAAATCTATATTTTTAACTATTGGATTACCAATATCATAATAATTTGATTTATTTGTTATTAATCCTATATTTGTATTGTGAATAAAACAAGAATTGATTTTTTCATTATCATTTAAACTAATTCCATTAGGTGGCAATAATTTAAATTGTGGGGTTTTTGTTATATTTAAAATACCCGTATCTATGCTATTTTCATTATGATGAATGAATACATTATGATTACTATTATTAATTATATGTAACGATTTAGTTTTATTTAAAGACTCATCAGATAAACTTTTATCAATTAAAGATGATAAATTTACAGGTGGTGGTGTTATAATGGGATAGGGTTTTTCATATGGTAAATGGTCTAAATAATATTGTTTATTATTTAAATTTAAACAACAATATGAATTATTATTTAAATTTTGAAATATATTAAAGTATTTACTATTTTTATGACCAATAATACTCCATTCTGATTCAGTATTAGATAAAGTTGTATTATTTTTAGTTATTTTTATTCCATCTCCTACAATATAAATCTTATCAGTTATAATAACTTCTTGTAAATCATTTTTAATATTTAATAAAACTGTATACTCAAAATTTGTAGTATTATCATCAGAACTCATAATAATACCATCATCACCCACTATTATACATTTACCAGCTGTATTAATTGAAATACTATTCAAATTTTTATGTTTCTTAACAGTTCCAGGTTTCATTATAGGAGTACTCCATTGTGATGTTGTTAAATTACATTTTGAAAAATAACCTGAATTACCTACTATATATATATAACCCTTATAATACACTAAATCATTAATATGAGACGTAACATGTTTCAATGATAAATCACTATATTTATTTAATAATAATGTTGTACCAATACCAACATTTTCAGATTCAGAAATTCCACTAAAACTATTATTAGGTACAATTGAACCGCCCATTATATTTTTCATATTTCCACCTGATAATGAATTTAATTTTTTATGAATTCTTACAATATTATTTTTATTACTATTTATAATTTTTTTTAATCTATAATTTACATCTTTATTTTTATATAATTCATTTATTTCTTTAAAATATAATGATAATTCTTCATTAGACATTTTTTCTATTATTTGCAATTCTAGATTTATCTTATTTATTGTAGAATCTTTTTTATCAAAATAATTTATTTTTTCATTTGTTGTCATATATAATAATTTTAATAATTTTGATTCTTCCGTTTCTGGTATATTTTTCATTATTATTTCATATCTTTTTTTAGTAGTAGTATTATTATCCGTTAATAATAATTCATTTAATTTAAATTCTTCATTTTTCTCTCTTAAGTGTCTCTCCATTATTAAATATAATATCGCATATAAATTATCTTTTGTTATCTCCGTACTATCTTCTTTCATATTATCTAATTTAGTTTTGATACTACTATTAATTATATCTATTGTCTTATATTCATCTAATAATTTAAATACTTTACCAAATAATCTTAATTTATTTAATTCTATAATTTCTTCTTTTGTTTTACCACGTTTATAATTAGTAAATTCTTCTAATGTTTGTTCTGCTAATAAAATTGATTTTACATTATTTTGTGTAGCAATATTTAAACCCTTAATATTTTTTAAATTTGTCATATAACTATCTATATTTGAACTTCTGGAGGGAATTGATATTTGAGATGCACACTGTGTTGCTTGTGTTGACGGTGTTTCAACTATATTAAATTTACATTTAAAATCATCTGTTAGATTAAATCTACTACTTGTACCAATACCTAATTTATTTTCATAAATATTTAATTCAAAATATTCATTACCATTTATATTATAATTAATATCATATATATTACAAGGTCTAATATTTCTATTATATCCTATTGAATTATTTATATTTGCTATAATATGATTTTTCCATATATTAATATTACTTGGTGTTCTACTATTAGGATTATATTTACTACAAGTTGAAGTAGTAGCACTCGTATTATATTCAATTATATATGTATTTAATTTAGTATTATCACTATTTGGAACGCTACAATTAGGCATTATTTTTACATTTGTTTTTGTAGTACATAATCCTGATTTCCATATACAAATATTTCTAATATATTTTTCATTATCTTTTAGATTTAATTTCTCTAAAATATCATTTGTATGATTTTTATTTAATATTTCTGTAAATAAATTTTCATATAATTTTTTTATATTATCAATTACTAATTTTTTTTCATTTTCATCTAATTTATACGCAATTACTTTAAATTTAAAATCTATTTGTTCAAAATTTATATCATCCATAATTATAGGAGTATCACTTGTACCATTATTTATTATATCCATTTTTAAATAATTTTTAATCTCATTTAATATATAATTCACATAATCTATATTATATACACCAGTATCGAATATACTATTAGGTTTTAACCCATTTTTATTTATTTTATATTTCAATTCAACAACAATATTTTCATCAAAATCAAATTGACTTGTTACACTCAAATTTTCTATATATTTATTAATATAATACAATTTAATATCCTTAATTAGTGATGTATTAATTAAATTTTTTAATTTTGCTTTATTTTTGACATAATTTAATTTATCAAATGCATTTATTAATAATACTCTATAATTAATAGATAAACCAAATTTTGTATATTTAATGTCTTGAATTGTTACCGAATTTGTACTATTATTATATTTATTTAGTATTTTTTCTATTAATAATTTAGTATTTGAATTATTCATAGAATTTAATTTATCTTTATTATATTTTAATCTTTCATCATAACTCATTAATTGTAAATTACTATTACTATTATCATTAATTATATAAAATACATCTGAAAAATTATGTAAATCAGAATAAGGATTATATGAAGAAAAATTCCATTTACCATTATTAGTACTTTTAATAAATGAATCTATATTTTCAAATGTTTCTTTTTTAGAACAATGTAAAAATAAATAAAATATACTAATAATAATAATTATAATTAAACATTTACTTTCGTAGGGTTTCATATATTTATAAATTATATTATTTTTTTTTAATATATAAAACTTAAAAAAAATGTACTATTTTAAAATATATCATTATTTATTCATTATGATGGTGGAACTGAAGTATCAATTTTTTTATCCTCATTTTTATTTAAAATTATATCATCTAATGCGTTTCCAGGTGCCACTAATGGGAAACATTCAGTTGATTCTACATTAAATTCACATAATAAGGGTCCTTCGGTTTTAATAAATAAATTAATAGTTTCAGATAAATTAGTTTTATTATTACATTCTAATACTTTAAATCCAAATGATTTTGCAACATTATAGAATGAAGGAGCACATTTATTATCAGTTGCCGTAATTCTATTATTATAAAATAATTTCTCCCAAGTATCCACCATTCCTAATGTTTTGTTATTCAATAACATTATTTTTAAATTTTTTAAATCATATTGAACTGCTGTTTTCATATCACTTAATGTCATCAAGAATGAACCATCACCATCTATATCTATTACAGTTTTATCCGGATTACCAATTGCTGCTCCAATTGCTGCAGGTAAACCAAATCCCATTACACCTAATGAACCACTACTAATAAAACTTTTAGGCAGGGTCCAATCTATAAATTGTGCTGCCATCATTTGATGATTCCCTACACCAGTTGTAAATATATAATTTTCTTTATTTTTTAATTGTTTATTTAACTCAATTAAAACATCTTGAGTATACATATTTTCATTTATATTATGAATAAATGGATACATTTTTTTCCAATCATTTATTTTATTTAACCAAATATCTCTTTTTTTATAAATTACTTTATTTTTTATATTTTTTAAAAATTCACCACAATCTCCATTTATACTATAATGTGAATTAACAACATTATTTATTTCCTCCTTATTAATATTACAATGTATTATTCCTTTATTTTTTTTAGCTTCTGGTGCATATAATTTTAAATTACCTGTTGTTCTATCATCAAAACGTGATCCTAATGCTATAATACAATCTGCTTCTTGAATTGATTTATTTGCATAAACACTTCCATGCATTCCTAAAAATTTTAATGATAAATCTTTTGTTTCATCATAACATCCCATTGCATGAATTGTAGTAGTAATAGGTATATTACTATTATCTACAAATTCTGTTAATTCTTTAGAGTAATTATTACAACCTTGACCCACATATAAAACAGGTTTTTTCGCATTATTAATTACAGTACTTATTTCATTTATTTTTTCTAAATCTATTTTATTTTTTTCTATATTGTACTCTGTTTTATTTATATTAAATTCATCTATTTTATTAGATAAAATACATTTAGGTAAATCAATATGAACCACCCCTTTTTTTCCTTTTTGAGAAATTATAAATGCATCATCTAATACATCATTTAATTCATCTATATTTTTAACACAATAACTCCATTTTGTTATATGTTTTGTTAAATCAACTGCTGGAGCTTCTTGAAATGCATTTGTACCCATAGCGGATAACTGGACGTTTCCTGAAAATACAATTAATGGTGTACTATCATTTTGTGCATCTAACATTGGTGTGATCATATTTGTTATACCCGGTCCCGATGTAACTATACAAATTCCAGGATTCCCTGTAGAACGAGCATAACCTGTTGCAGCATGACCTAAATGTTGTTCATGTGTATGGATATAATAATTAATTTTGTTTTGTTTATAAAAACAATCTATTAATCCCATAATTGCTCCTCCTGAATACATAAATACATCCTTAATTTTATTTTGTACTAATTTATTAAATATAATTTGACCTCCATTTAAATACATTTTGTTTAAATAATTATTTTTTAAAATCAATTTAATTTAATTTATATTAATATATTAGATATGAGTACCGGTTATGATGATAGTAGTTACGAAATATATGATCCTGAAAAAATAAAAAAAAAAAGAAAATTTGTTATAAAACCATTAATTTTTAATTTTAAAAATTTAGCAATATTAATTATAATTTTTACTATTTTTTTATTAATTTATGATTATTGTTCTAATAATTTTGATATTGATTTAGAAGAAGAATATAAAAATTATAAAGAAACAGATTTAATGTTTGGAAAAAAAAATATATGTCAATATGCTCGTGATAAATATATTTATAGTGTTTTATTATTTAAATCAGAAAATAATACTATGTCTATCATAGCATATATTATTCTATTTATATTATTTTTGTTTATTTTATATTTAACAGGTATTTTAGAAATTATAGTAAGATTTATAATAGATAAATTTTTATCCTTATTTTCATTAAATAAATTAGTTTCTGGAACTGGATTATATAAAACATTAGTTAAATTATCTGGTTGTACTGATGAATTATTCCATACTATTCTTCGATATATATTTTAAATTATTTATTTAAAAAATCTATAATATTTACAACCTCACGTTCACCTTCATATTCTGTTTTATCTAAATTATCAATATCAGGACTATTTCTAATTTTAATTATTGTAGGAAACCCTCTTAATTCTAATTTTTGTTTTAATTCATCTGTTAATGTTGTTCCATCTAAATATTTTATTCTATTTTTATTAATATCTAATTTTAAATGTTCTCCTATATGTTTAATCATATTTACACAATGGTAACACCAATGAGCGTAAACTATTACTAATATATTTTCTGTACTATTTTTTACAAAAGATTCAAATTCTTCAGCAGTTATTTTCATATCATCCATAATTAAATCCAATTCATTTTGAATTTTTAAATCACCTCCTTTCATTTGTTTTTGTTTTTTTGCTTCTTGATATTTTCTTTTATATTTTAAATATTTTTTTTTAAAATCAATAGTCATTATAATTTATATTATATTTTAAATATTTTTTTATTACATATTTTTTTATTATTGATGAGAAAAATGACATCTATCTCCATAACAACAATAACCTGTAGCCGTCCAATTTCTACATTTTTTTGCTGAAACTTTTATATTTTGTTGTGAATAACTTTTAGATTCTTGGGGTTCTCGATAAGAACTTAAAGGTGGCGCATATGAAACTCCAAATCCCCTACTTTCAGGTTTTTGTGCGAAACCAAGACTAGGTGACGCATATGAAACTCCAAATCCACTACTTTCAGATTTTTGTGCGAAACCACGACTTGGTGGTGGTGATGATAGTGATGGAGAGATAGTATACTCCTCTACAATTACTTCTTGAACTGGTACATTATTTTTTTTATAAATAGATTTTTCACCATGTTGAAAACGGCAATTTTCCCCTTCTCTACAATATCCTCTTTCAAAATATCTACAAATAGGTGTTTTATCTTTTTTTGATTCAGAACAATTTACAGAAAGATTAATAGTTTCTAATACACTCATCCATTTTTTGAGTATTCCTTCATGTTTCATATCGTTTGATTCATCATGTTTATGACGTAACACACCAGCTTGTCGTTTATTTACAATTTCTTTTATTAAATCAAGACATTCTATAAAATCTTCGTGTTGGTTGTTTTCAATAAAATTATTCATAATATTTGGTAAATTAGCAATAATTTCTTGATAATATTCTTTTTTAAGTTTAAAACCTCTATCACGTAAAATATTAAAATGTTTTTCTCCATCCCATCCCTCCCATTCATCAGGAATATTTAACATAGCAACATTATTTCTATATAAAATATTCCATAATTCAGCCTCTTCATTAGAATCGCCCCTTATAGATTTAAAACCATCTAAATTATTATCAAATATAATTGTTCCTCCTTTTATAATATTTTTACCACCATATATTTTTTTTATTTCTAAATATTTATTTTTATATTTTAAATATTTTTGTTTATAATCAATATTCATTATAATTTATATTATATATTTTTATTTAATGTATTTTTTATGATTTTTTTTTATGTCTTTCAATTAAATAATGGATGATCCAACTTTATTTATGTTATGTGATCCAAAAAAATGCAAGAAACCACAAAATAATATGGATGCTTATATGAATAGTTATCAAATATATTCTAATAATTTAAATGAAGATGAAAATAAAAATAATAATTCAGATTCTGATAATGAATCTACCAAAGCCGAAAAAATGCTAACCGAAGATTATGATATTAGTGAAACCTCAAATGAAAATATAGATAATGAAATTCCAGAACATATGGTTGAAGTTATAAATCATATAAATCATATTGATACTTTTATATTAAATAATAAATATGATATACATATGGAAAAAATAAATGATTATTTAATTGATTTATTATTTCTAATTAAAAGTAAAAAAAATAAAAAATAATAATTCATATTATTTAATTTTCAAATAAATTTGGTTGAGTTTGATATGTTACAGCAAATGTTAATTGAACTCCATTATTTGATGTTAAAAAACTACCAGGTAATACAGAACCATCTTTTTTTGCAATTCTTATAGTTAATTTATTTAAACTTTGTAATGTAGGTTTAAATTTATAAGTATTTGTAAAATTTTTTATACGTCCAAAAAATACATTTACAGCAGTACCTGGAACAGGTAATCTTGCAAAACAATGTGATACGTCTTTGTTGGTAGCAATTTTATAATTATCTAAATCTAAATTATCTAAAAATAATAATATATAATTGGCACCATAGTTATAAGTATCACCACTTCCATCGCCATTTTTAGGCATTTGACAACTCATTAATTCTATTTCTACTACATTTTTTAATGTTTCACCAAAATTTACAGTAAATGTATCATTATTTATAACTAAACCAGTATCTGTTGTATCTACAAAAATAAATCGTTGTTCTAAATTAACATTTTTTTTTTCAGGTGGTCTAATAACTGCTGTTTTTTCAAATTCGTATTCATTAATACACAAATCATTTACACATAAATTATTAAAATTATCATTATTATAATCAGCCATTTATATTATATATATTATAATTTTTATATATTTTATTTTAGAATAAATTAATTTTTTATTATTATTTATAATAAAAAAAATTCTTAAATTGATTTTTCTATTCTAAAAATTCTAAAAACAAAATATGTGCGGTACAAAGATTATGCAAACTGTCCTTCAAGAGCCAAATAATCATACCCATTGTAAGTCACAGTGCTATGTGCGTAAAAGGGGCAAAGGGTCGCGAGTATGACAAGATACGTTGTTTCTTTGTTATAAACAAAAAACAAATTTATGGACCTGTTTTACCTACATTAGGTGGAAGTTCTGATATGACTATGGCGAGTTTACATGCTGAGGAAGGTACTATTAAATTAGTAGAGTCATTAGGTATTCCATTAAAAAATGGTTTATTATATTGTATTCGTTTTACATACGATAAGATTTCGAATAGTTATACATTATGTGAATGTATACCTTGTGTTGATTGTATAAATTTTCTGACTAAAAAAAATATTCGTAAAATTGTTATTTCTACTAATGATCCTCAAAAACCATTATTGAAGGTTAATGTGGATGATTTAAAATCAAAAAGTCAAAAATCATCTGGTCGAAAAAAATGGGATAAATAATATTATTTAAATAGATGTATAAAAATTTGGTATAATAGAATCTATATAATTTAATTTTTTTTTATTATTATCTGGATTAAATTGCCATATTATACCTAATATTGTATTACATATATATGTATGTAAAAAAGCACCACAGAAAAAAGTAAATTCTCCAAAATAAATTTTATTATTAATATTATAAACATCAATTCTACAATGACGCTCTAAATGTTTCGAAGCATTTTCTACTAAATTAATTAATTCATTTAAATTATCTGGTTTTTTTATTGTTTCATAATAATAATTTTTTCTACTCATTGAAAAATAAAAAGGTTTCCAATCACGTGTCATCCATACTGTTTTATATGTAGTTTTATTATTTATTTTTTTTCTATTATAAGTAATAGCAATAAAATATATTTTACCCCCAAATGTGTAACATTTATAATCCGATGGTATTTTTTCGTTATCTAATAATAATTCTTCAATAATATAACCTTTAAAGGGTATTTTTCCATTAAACATACGAAAATACATATAATATTTTTCATCTACAGTTTTTCTTAAATTATTTAATTCATTAATAATTTTTTTTGGATTTACTTTTTTACCATTTATTTGATTTATATTATTTTTAATTAAATAAACACCAACACTATCACATAAATCAGTTGGTTTTATTACATAATTTAATTTTAATTTATTAAAATTAATATCTTCTGGATTTTTTACTAATTGATATGTTTTTGGTATATAAAATCCTAAATATTTTGCATATTTTTTTGCAATATATTTATCACTTAAAATCCATTTATAATAATCTTTTTTTATAGATGAAAAACATATTCTATACCAATAATCATTTTTAATTAATATATTTTTAAAAAACTTTATTATATATTTTTTAAATATTAAAATAATTAAAATAAATTTCAAAATAATTATCATATATATATATATATAAATGGATAATCTTTGTTTAATTGGATTAGGACTTTTTGGATTATTATTTTTAACTTCCAAAAAAGAAAAAAAAGAAATAGAAATAAAAAAAAAAGATGAAAATGTTTTTATTGATTTTAATAATGATAAAACATCAGTAACTATGGAATTTATGTCAAATAAATATAGAAATGAACTTGAATGGATTGTTCCTGTTGATGAAGTAAATAATCATCCTTTACATCCTTTTGCTGGGTTTGATTATATGAAATTAACAACTGATATTAATGATCCTCCTGTATTTGGTAGATATATGAAAATTTCAGAAAGTTTAAAAAATTTATTAATTAATTTAGAACCCACAGTTAATATAATAAATACTATAGAACATAATACATATGGTACTTTATCTTTAGTTACTTGTTCTAATAAATTCCCTACAATATCTGCTATAACTTTAAATTTTGCCGAAAATATTAATAATGAAGACTTATCAATATGTAAAATGAAAAATATTTATAAAAAAATTGTTAAAAATTATACATGTAAAAAAGTTATAGAACCTGCTATTGAATGGTATAATCAATCACTATGGGATGATAATTCATATTTACACCAAAATCTTTGTGGTGATGGTGATACTTCTACATTAGAAACAAACCAAATTATGGATACTGAAGTATTAGATGATTCAGCTACTTCTGATTTAGAAGACGATTCCGATATTACTTCTATGGATAATCAAACAGAATTAGAACAATTTGTTGATTCAGATACTTCAGAAGATGAAAATTTAGCTGAAAATTTAGATGAAAATTTAGCTGAAAATTTAGCTGAAAATTTAGATGAAAATAATTCTATGTCTAAATCTGATAATATTATATTATCTGTTACATCTGATGATAATTCTTCTAATTTAGATATAATTAGTGCTACATCATATGATGATACAGAAGTATATAATTTAAATAAACCAAAATGTTCTAAAAAAAAATGTGCTAAAAAAACTGAAAACGATAAAGCTAAAAAATCTAAAACTAAAAAATCTAAAACTAAAAAATCTAAAACTAAAAAATCTAAAACTAAAAAATCTAAAACTAAAAAATCTAAAACTAAAAAATCTAAAGCTAAAAAATCTAAAACTAAAAAATCTAAAGCTAAAAAATCTAAAACTAAAAAATCTGAAAAAATAAATATACCTGACAATTCTGATTTAGTAGGTGGGTCATCTTCATTAACTAATACTCGTAAATCTATTTTAGGTAGAGTTTAAACATACTCTAAACCCAATAAATTGAATTTGACAATTGGGTTCTTGGGCGTTTCTGTATTTAGAATGAATTAAAAAATCACTTACAGCAAAACAGCCACCTCGACAAATTTTTTTTTTACCAAAATAAGGATAACTCATTTCTTTATATACACAATCCATTGTAAAATTATTATATGGATATAAATCCTCCTCACACCATTCCCATACATTTCCTATTAATTGACTAATACCTTTTATATTATTACCTGATTCATATAATTCTACACTAGTACAATAATTATTTACATTATTAATATTACATATATCTTGTGTAGGTATTCTATCACCCCAAGGATATAAATTACGTCCTAAATTTGTTGCTAAATATTCCCATTCGGATTCTTTAATTAGTCTTACATTTTTCCATTTACAATATGCTTCAGCTTCATACCATGAAATATTACACACTGGTAAATTAGAGCCAATTTTATAAATATTATTAAAATGTTTGCGATACCATATACCACTAATATTGAACCAATATAACGGATGTTTTATATCATTTTCATTTTTCCAATCTAAACCATTTTGGGACCAATATTTAGAATTAATATAACCATCATTATTTACAAAATCTAAATACTCATATTCTGTAATTGGATATTTACTTACTTTAAATTCATTTATTCTTATTAAAAAACTAGGTGTTTCATTATCAAATACTAATCTATTTTCGTTTATATCTTGACCCTGATGAAGAAAACCTTTTGGTATATCTATAAAAATATTTTTAATTCTGGATTCAGAGGATTTATTTGAAATAGAAATATGTATCAAACTATCTAAAAAATTATTTTGTAAATTATAATATGAAAATATAAAATTTTCATTATGCATATCATTATGTAATATAGATAACATTATTAAATAATTATCTATAGAATCTATTTTAGAAATTTTAATATAATTATGTAAAATTTTTATTATACTTTTATAAATTATAATTAATCTTTTTATACAAATTATTTTAGAAAAACGTATATGTCGAAGAGTTTTAAATGAATCAAAAAATTCATAAAAATCTATGTTATATTGTTTTTCTATTTGTTTAATATAACTATTTAATATATTAAAATAAAGTTTATTTTTTGTATTTAATAAATTTAATGTATGAATTATATAAAATTGTGAAATATGACCTAACTGCCAATAAATTGGATTCATACAATTATTACTTTCAATTGAAATAAAAGTTTTACATATAGATAAATTGTCTATTAAATTTAAAGTATTTTTTTTTATTCTAGTTAAATAATTTATTAATACATTTTTAGATATAATAAATTCCTGTGTTTTTAATAGGTCTAATTTTTCTTTATTTGATAAATATAAATACATATATTTATTTTAGTATTTCATTTTTAAATATAAATTGATTTATAATTATTATGAATTATTATTCAGTAAATTAATAATGACAACATTTCAAAAAAAAACCGTTACTTTAACTTGGGGATGTCAAGCTGAAAATCATGTTGGTATGCAAAAAGTAGGTAAAGGTCTATCTGATTCAGGTTTTAGTAGTAAAAATTTAGAACAGGTTAAAAATTTATTTGAAGAAAAAGGATTTAATACTTATTTATATGATTTAAATAGTGAAATTAAGGAAATAGAAGAAACAGGAATATTTGATATATCTAAAGCCGAAATATTAGTAATAAAAAAAGGTATAGATTTGTTTACAAATCCAAGTGAATTATTTAATAATTTAATTAAATTGGATTGGGATAAGAAATATTGGGATACTCGTAGACAAAAAGTATTAAATAAACATGCTCGTTATAATTTAGTTTTTGGTGAATTTAATCAAAAAGCAGATTTTGAAAATAAAATGGGAACTATTTATGATATAAATGAAATAGATGGATTAAAAAAAATTAAGAATGAATTAGGTAATTATTTTGGTGAAGAATTTAAAAATTTAGAATGCGAAGGAAATTATTATTATGATATAAATAAATGTGGAATTGGTTATCATGGTGATGCTGAAAGAAAAAAAGTAGTAGGAATGCGTTTTGGTGAATCTTGTGATTTACATTATTGGTGGTATTATCAATCAAAAAGAATAAATAAAAGAATTTCTATTCCATTGGAACACGGAGATATGTATATTATGAATTTTAAAGCAACTGGTAATGATTGGAAA
>Ga0181568_10003446_pt1 | contig 14255 bp, 9 predicted proteins | sample 101ome_20_FD_133758 | JGI IMG/M metagenome (GOLD analysis project Ga0181568, IMG submission 133758) | Coastal salt marsh microbial communities from the Groves Creek Marsh, Skidaway Island, Georgia - 101404AT metaG (megahit assembly) | ecosystem: Environmental > Aquatic > Marine > Intertidal zone... | reverse complement strand
CATATAAGCAAAAGAATTAATATCTATATTCTGACCTATTAAATTATTCCAATCATTATTAATATTAATAATACTAGTTAATTTTAATGTTAATTTAGGTTTATTCATTTTTCTAGAATAAATAGGTAAAATTGGATTAAAATTATCAAGAAATGTTATAATATCGCATTGTACAACTGAATCAGAATCTAAATAAATTAGTTTTTTATATTTAAAATATTCTGAAGCTAGTAATCTACTAAAATTACTTAAATTTAATAAATGATTCCCTCCAGAATAACATTTGGAATCAGTAATACAATTATCTAATATATTAATATTTATTAAAACTAAATTATAATTAATTTCTAAATTTATATTATTTTTATATTCTGTCATTAAATCTATAAAATAATTATTACACTCAATTGGTATTATAAAATTGAAAAATAATTTATTTATTTTTTTTGAATTAATAATAACAGAATGTAAACAAGAAAATAAACCTACAAAATAATCACTATCACTGCATAACAATATATTAATTAAGTCATTGTCAATCTTAGATTTCATATGATTTTTATTAATTTGAATATTTTTAATCTTGAAATAATCATCGTTCTCTAATTTAGGTTTTATACAAAATGAATTATTTTTGAATTTATAATTTAATATAGTTTTTCCATTTTTTAAAATATATTCATTATCATCAATAATTAATTTATTATTTTTTGAATCTGAATCAATATCGATTAATATAAAATAATTTACATTTTTCTCAACTTTGAAAATAAAAGTATTAGTTTTGTATAAACTTATAAAATTATTATAAAAATCTATTGCATAATTATTTAATTCTAATTTTTTTACTCTATTAAAATTATCTTCTATATTTACTTTACAATCTTTATATGTTAAAAAGTTATTTATATCATAAATTGATTCATTTCCTAATAAAAATTTTGCTACCCCTACATCCGTTGATATAATATTAGTTCTGGAAGCTGCTGCTTCAAAAATTGATCTAGGACCACCTTCACATCTAGAACTAACTAAATAAAGATCTAAACAATTATATAATTCATTTATTACTTTTAAATCAACCATTTCATAATAATAATATTTTATACCTAATTTATCTAATTGATTCATAATATATTGTCTTCTAATACCGCCCAATACAACCTCTACATTTTTACCATTTTTCTTCATATCTTTAATAACCTTAATAAAAATATCAGGACCTTTTGATAATTTAGGATAATACTCAAATTTATCTAATTTATTTATAACATTTGTCCAACTAGGTGCATCTTTCTCACAATGGTTACATCTTATATTAATTTTTTTTTCATCTCTATTACATTTTAAACAATAAGGACATCTCCAATACTTTCTACCCTCTGTGTCTTTTTGAAAAGATCCAACTAAATATGCTTTTTCATTAATATTATATTTTTCTCTTAATCCTTTTTTATTATTAATATTAAAAAAATTAGATGAATTAACCCATAGAGGGATTAATTTAATTGGGATACCATGATCTAATTTATTTAAAAAAGTTAATGTTGACTCACATAATACATGATACATATTTGTGTATTCTTTTGTAAAATGAAATATTTTATCATGTTCCCCTAATTTAAATTTTTCATTATCAATATGATGAATTGTAGAAATAACATACTTTTCTTTTAAAAACTCTCTCCAAACACTTATATCTTTAAATTGAGAAGGTACTTTCCTATAATTCCATGGAGCTAAATACCAAATTATATTAGCCTCTAATATGTTTGTAGTTGTATTTGCTTTAAAATAATCTGAAAATTCTTCCTTTAATACATCACATATCCATTTTTTCTTAAATTCTGGATGCGTTAAAGGAATATCATCCGATATAATATATATTTTTAAATTACTCATTATAAAAAAATATATAATTATATATTAATTGAAACGTAATTTAAAATATAATCTATATTAATATAATGCCTACAAATTCAAGTGGTAAAACATTTAATGGAATATATATTGATACTATATATATTGATAATAATTCGGATACAACAATGGGTAATACAGATGGTTATAATGATACAACTGATAGTAATATGTTAAATGGTGTTACAAATAATGAATCTAATATATCTAAAACCCATGGTTCCAAATGGATTGTAGAAATTACTAATGGTTCCGGTAGTAGTATTGATTTTTCAAGTAATAATTTAGAATTGAATACATGTGCTAATTATTTAAATTCATCTGGTGGTACTAATGATAGAGATACAAGATATTATTTAAAAAGTGGTACTTTATCTGCAGGAGCGAGTATTTATTTCGGTTTTGGTAATGATTCTGGAACAGCTAGCGGTATTCTAAGTTTAGCAAGCGGTCAATCCAATTATACTATTGCAACTAAATCTAGTGGTTCATTTGGTGCATTAGATGGATTATTAATACCAGCTTTAGATACAGATCAAACTACTATTTTAAAGTATAGATTATTACCAGATCAAATTATTTCTAATAAAAATTATGTAGTTACAAGATTTAGATTATTTTTAAATAATTCAGAAATTGATGTATTAGGATCAAGTGCTGAAGCAGAAGATGATTTTGGAGATATTTCTAATTTTACTAATTCTTTCAAAAGATATTTATTATATTCTACTGGTAACAATAATTCTGGAAGTTCTAATAATTTATCCTCTGGTTATATATCAAGAAATCCTACAGTTACAGGAACTTCAGCCCCTACTACTACATATGCAGAATCTGATTGGATTAATAGAAGTGCAGACAGTTGTCAATCTCCTGATTATTATTTGATTACTCATGCTTCTGTTTCAGACGGTACTGCAAAAACATATAATGGATTATATATAGATACAATTTACATTGATAATAATTCTGCTACAACTATGGGTAATTCTGATGGATATAATGATACTACAAATGGAAACTTATTAAATGGAATCACTGGTACTGTTTCTGATATATCTCTAACACATGGTTCTAGATGGGTAATTCAAGTAACAAATGGATCAGGTAGCACTCATGATTTTTCTACTACTATTGCTGCATTAAGAGCATGTGGAAATGCTTTAAATACTTCACAAGGAGTAAGTGAAAAAGATACACTTTTTTTTGTAAAATCAGGAACGTTATCAAATGGAGCTAGTATGTATTTTGGATGGGGAAATGATTCTGGATCTGCTAGTGGAGTATTAGGATTAGCATCAGGAGTTTCAAATATAACATTAGCGAGTAATAGTGGAGGTTCATTTGGATCATTAGATGGATTATTAATACCAGCATTAGCATCAAATCAATCGACAGTTCTCAAATATTTATTATTACCTGATCAAATAATAAATGATAATATTCATGTTTCAACTAGATTTAGATTTATTACAGCTGGATCAACTAATGATCATTTAGGAGACAGTGCAACTACTTCATCAGGAAGTGAAGTTACTAATTTTAATAATTCTATTAAAAGGTATCTTCTATTTACAACTGGAAATAATAATAGTGGCACAAGTAGAAATGTTTCTGTTGGAACAATTAATAGAGATTCATCAGTTACATCAACAAATGCACCTACAGAAACTTATGCTGAATCAGATTGGGAATACAAATGTACAGGAAGTTCTAGTTCAAGTAATTTTTTAGTTGGAACAGCTGTTGGTGATCCTCACATAACAACTTTAAGTGGAGAAAATTATAAATTTGATTATTTAGGAGCATTTAGATTATTTGATAATAATGAAAAATTAGAAAATAGAATAATAATAAATGGATTATCTGAGTTAGGAGAAGGGATCAAGTGGAAAGATAATCAATATATTACAAAGATATTTATATTTCACAGAGGAAATTTTGCAATAATTAAAACTGGAAATAGAGGAGAAAAAGCTAAAATAGAAACAAATAATGGATTAGAAATAATAGAAAATGAATTAAATTTTGATTACAAAGCAAAAGTATATTGTCATGATTGTACAAGAAATATAAATCATAATGATTTTAAAAAAATATATAAACACAAAATAAAAAATAAACATAAAATTCCTTACTCAGTTAGAAATGAATTACTTATTAGATTAAAAATTACTAATGAACCTGATATTATAATAAATATTTCTAATGTAAATGAATATAATTTACAACCTTGTAGAATTAAAATATTAGAAAATTCATATATAAGTAAAAATTATAATAAATTCTCTGGATGTATTGTTGATAGAAAATATTCTTTAACTGCACCATTACGTAATATTAAATCAATTAGGAATATAGAGGAACCAACAAATAATCAATTAATAAAAATGCCTAAATTAGAAAGAAGACCTGAATTAATAGATATTAAATTTAAGTAATACAATTATCATAAAAATTTTTATATTCTTTCATTGAATCAACTAAAATTTTACAATATTTTTCTGTAGTAAAATTTTGAGCCCATTGTTTTGCCAAAATCATTTTTCTTTTCATTTCCTTTTTATTATCTAAAGTTTTACAAATAATATTTAATATTTTGTCATCAGACATAGTATTATCTACAACAATAACAAATTTACTTAATCGTTCTTTATCTTCAAATGGTAAATCTCCTAGAACCAATGATCCACACATTGATATTTCAACATATTTACCTAATCTATAATTGTATTTAGATGTGCCACCAATACATAAATAACATTTATTTATATTTTTAGAATAATCAATTAACGCAGTATCCTGAAAAGATAAATCATTATTATAACCAGGATGATTATGTTCATATATTTTATATTTTTTTAATCTAGTATTTTTATTATTATAAATTAAATTAAATAATCTGTACCTGAGGGGATAATGTTTTACAGTACTTTTACCAGCTAATAAAATATCAAATTCTCTTTCTTTGCCATAATCATAAAATATATTAGGATTAGCATGATGAGGATTATATACAAATCTTCTTTTAATATCATTTTTATAAATATTTTTATATTTTAAAAAATCATTATAATGATGGCATATAACTAAATCACTATTAGAATTATTTATTTCATTTTTAGTCCATTTCTCATCCCACATCTCATTATATCTAATACATTTTAAAAATTTAATTTTTTTGAATGTTTTTTTATTAATATTATTACATTTATCTAATGGCTTATATAATATAACAAAATCAAAATTAATATTCATATTATTGATATTATTTTCCATTGACACAGAATTATCATAATTATACCATCCTGGTCCAGTTAAGTATAAACTAATATTATTATACTCAAATAATTTCAATATACTATGGAATCTAACACGAGACATTTTTCTAATAAAATAATCTATATTTATAAAATATAATACTTTAAATATACTTTTATATTTTCTTTCTTTTAATGAAATAATCAAATTTCTTTTTTCTAATAAATCATTTATATAAATATTAATTATATTTAATGATTCTGTATCATTTAATTTTAATAAACTTTTACTTTTATATAAATTTGAAAATAATTTTATATCATATTTTTTATTATTATTTATTATAATAAAATCATCATCTTTATCGTTATTTAAATTATTTTTATAATTAATAATTTTAGAATCAACAATAATGTCATCAATACCTATTCTCTTACACCCACAAAATCTACTTTCAACATAAACATTACTACATGATTCATAAAAACTATCTTGGACTAAATATTTTATATCCTTATAATATTTATAAATAGAATTATTATTAATTAGCTCAATAGTTCTTATTTTAGATCCAATATATTTTCTAGAATTAGATCCAATAAAAATTTTTTTTCGATTATTCATTTTTAGTTTATTAACAATATTATCTAAATTTTTTACTTTTCTATTAAAATTAGATACAATTACTCCATATTCATACTTTCTATTTTCAAAATTAGGATCAATATTTATTAATTTATTGTAATAAGAAATATAATTAAAAAATAATATATTCACATCCAAATTATAAAATTTTTTCAAAATATTTCTGGTATGGTCACTTGCACAAAAGGATTTTGTACTCATTCTAATAGTTCTTAAAATATTTTTATGAATATATTTGTCCATTTCATTTTTATCAACAATTTCATCATAATATTTATCTAAATTAGGCTTAAAAATTCCAGGAATTAAAAAATAAACGGGACATTTAAAATAATTAACAATATTTATTTCAATAAAATTTCTTAAAATAATTAAATCTGGATTAAAATATAAAAATTTAACTATATCACTTATATTATTTATTATAAAAATATTATCACCAAAATTAGCATTTACTTCTTCTTTTGTGTAAAATACTCCAATTACTTCTTTTTTTAATTTTTTGTAATAATTTATTAATTTTATTGTATTTGTTGCTGCACCACCATATCCAGGATAATCAGTACAAAAAAACAAAATTTTTTTACAATTATTAATTGATTTGTTAAATATATCTATATTTCTATACCTTATTCTTAATTCAACATCATCTACATTTTCCCAAAACAAACAATTTTTTTCACTACCATTATGAACAACAGGTATGTTCATTGCATTCATTTCTTGAACAGTATTTGCATTACCATCATTTTCTGTTAATCTTAACCCAATAAAACAATCACTATAAACTGATGGCATTTCTTCATATTTCTTATTTATTTCATTACTAAAAATATATTCAAACTCTGGTATTCTTTTCATTACTTCTTTATAAATTTTTTCACCATAAATTTCTTCACGTCCTTTTTGATTTCCATTATAAATATAAATTTTATCACCAATTTTATCAACAGGAGTGAATAAATTTAAATCGACTAAATTAAAATAAATTAATTGTGAATCAAAACCTAATTCGGTTAATCTTTTTTTTATATTAAGAGAAATAGCAAAATGATGATCTATTTTTATCTCCTTTATAACTTTTATTAGCAAATTATGATTTTTTTGATTTTTATCAGCATCTGAACCTCCCCATAAAACGAATTTTTTACCCTTGTGATTTGATAATTTATAAATATCATCACTATTATATAATCCAAAAAATAAACAGGGTTCATTTATATTATTATAATCAATTAAATTATATTTTGATTTGATTCTTTTTGAAAATATAGACAAACTATCAGAAACATAAATTTGTTTAATATTGAAAAAATAATTTTTATTAGTTAAATATGGATCTTTATATTTTTTATTATTAACTAATAAATCATTTTTAAACAATCTTATATCAAATTTGTTAAATGTCTTTAATATTTTAGTTTGTCGTAGACTAAAATATTTCTTGTATCTCATTGGATGTAAAAAAAATAAATCATCAGATGCAAAAATATTGTTAAAATATAAATTATTTATATCAAAAATAAAATTAGATAAATTTATTTTTCTTAAATCTATAATAAATGCACCTAAAGAATATATTTTATCAAATACTTTTAAATTTGTATTATTATCTAATCCTAATTGTAAAATTGTAAAATCATTAATTAAATTTAATTTACTAAATAATAATTTAAAATTTTTATTAACATACATATTTTTATTTAAAATCATTATATATTTTTTATATTCTACTAATCTTATAAAATCAAATATACTTTCAAAAATTTTATTTATATTTTTTAAATTACCATTAATGTTATAATTAAATCTTACAGTTCTTATATCATTGTTTGACCATATAATTATATCATCTAAAAAATTATTTATCATGTTATATTAAAAAATATATTTATTTAAAATTTTAATCGAAATATAATTAAATAAAAAATTATATATATTAATATATATACTAAATGGAAACAATAGTTTACAATATTGACTCGAGAAATCGTGATAAAACTTTATATCCATTAGAAACTGAATTTACTTACGATTTAGATGATAATATTAAAAATATTTCTTCAATTGAATTATCAAGTGCTGAATTCGGAAATACATCTTATGTTTTTAGTTCAGCTAAAGATAATAATTATTACAAACTAAAATTAAGTACTGATACTGATTATAAAACAATTACAATTCCAGATGGCAACTATAAAAGTAGTGAAATTATTACACAATTAAATACATTAACAAAAGAAGAATTTGCTACAGGTATAGAATTTTCTTTAAATACAAATACAGGTAAAACAACAATTACATGTACTAATAGTTTTGATATAGATTTTTCAAATACAGGTACTACAAATTATAAGAAATTTTCAGAAATATTAGGATTTAGTAGAGACATTACTACGTTTACTATTGCTGGATCATCAACAGAATCATTAAAAAAAGTTAGTACTAATATAATGAATGTAATAGGTGAACACTATTATCTTTTAAAAATTAATGATTTAGGACATGTATATCATAAAAACAAAAGATATTTCTCCAAGATAATCATCAATGCTCCTAAATATGAAGTAGTTTATGAAACTAGAAATAGATATGTATCAAAAAAAGTCGAATTTAAACAACCTACAAATATAAGAAGATTAGAAATACAATTACTAGATACATTTGGAAACACTATAGATACAAATGGTATAAATCATTTTTCATTTTCTTTGGAATTCAAAGTAATTAGAAATGAAACTTTAAAAAGATATAAAATGAATCCACATTATTCAAAAGAAGTACAAAAAGCTGTTTTATATGATAAAATGCTTGAATACTTTAATAAAAAATTAGGTAATAATAATACAAATGGTATACAAGTTACTTATTTAAAACTTTTAAAAAATGATTATAATTAACTTAAAAAAAATATAATTATAATTATAATGAAAATCACACTTCTATTATTACTAAAAACAGGAAAAGATATATATATGGCTACTTCTATATTGTTACCTTCCATTGTTAAATATTTCAAATTAGAAGATATAGAAGAATTGATAATAATTATAAAAAATAATGAGGAAAAATTACTAAATTTAAGATTAAAACAATTTAATGAAAATATAAGTAATTCTTTAAAAATCAATGTAATTAAAGAAACTAAAATATTAAATATGTTAGATATTCCAAAAAACACTTATTATCTCCAAATGTATATAAAATTACTATGTTATAAAATAATAAAAACTAGTCATTATCTTACATTAGATTCAGATGTATTATTTATAAATGATACAAATATCAATGATTATCTAAAAATAATTGATACAGAAAATATTAAATCTCATTTTTATAAAATTAAAAAATTTGATATATGGATGAAAAGATCAATCGAATATTTAAAATTAGAAAATAAACCTAATTATTGTATCAATCAAACACCATTTGTTTTAGATAAATCATTAGTAGAAAGAATGTTTAATGATATTAATGTTAGAGATGCTATATTAAATAAGCAATGTTCTGAATATACTTTATATCATGCATATCTTATAAAAAGTAGTTTATTCGAAAAAAACTATGAATTTTATAGATTTTCTAATTTTTCAATCAATTTTATATTGAGTAGATTATCAAATGAACAAATAAAAAAATATCTTTTGATACTAAAACAACAAAAAAAACCAGTAACAATAATACAATCTAGAATAAATATTCATAAAAGATTATCTGATACGATTAAATCTGTAGTTCCAAATAGTTATTTTACTAAAAAGAAAATTGCAGTATTAACATGTATATCTAATGATAAATATTATCAAAGATATAAAAATGCAATTGAAATAAAAAAAAATTATTGTAAATATCATAATTATCAATTTATTTTATATAAATTAGATAATACATATAAACACAAAATAAAAAAAGGATGGATGAAGATTTACAAATTATTAGAAATAATAAAAAATTATGATTATGTATTTACAAGTGATGCTGATGTTATTATTACAAACAGAGATATTAGATTAGAAGATATAATATTTGAATTTATGAAAGAAAATCATAATTTATTGATAACTAGTGATTTTAATAGTATAAATAGTGGTAATATGATCTGGAAAAATTGTACAAAATCAATAATTCTTTTGAATGAAATTTTAAAAATTGGTGATAATAAAATTAGATATTCAATTAATAGACCATATTCACCAAAAGGAATTTATGAACAACCGACATTAATATATTTAATAAATAAATATACTGATACATTTGAATCAACTAAAATTATACCTCAATTTATTATGAATAGTTATTGTAAAATATCTCAAAATTTACGACAACCTAATATAATTCCTATGATTAATAATTATCATAACAGAACAAATTGGAAAGATGGAGATTTTTTAATTCATTTAGCAGGTTTAAATTACTTTAATAATGATGGTAATTTTACTTATAATATAAATAATATGATTGAAAGATTTGTAAAAAGATATTATATGAATATATCAATTAAAGAAGGTAAAGATTATATGAAAATAAAATAAATGTTGAAATAAGATTTAATTAAAATTTTTATCTATTTATTTAATGTCTACAATCAATTCATTAATTAGAAAATTATCTTTATTACCAAATAATTTATTAATAACTAATACTTTGTATAGAGAAATATTAGACTGTTATCATGGATATGATTATATTAAATTATGTCAAAAAATAGAAAAAGAAAATATAGAAAGAGATAAAAACATTAATAGATATATATTATATGATAATTCAGTTACAAATAATCTAAACTGGTCCTTATCCATATCAATCATAAAACCAAATAATAAAATATATCCATTAGATCATTCTCATATTAAATTATTGAAAGGTAAATTAAATTGTGAAAGTAAATCACTTAAATTTAAATTAAACAAAGGTAGTATAACTATACCAAAAACACATAGTATAGAAAACAAAGGTAATGAAGATTTGATATATTTGTCACTACATAATTGTTACAAATTTAATACACCATTACTTTAAAATTAAAATATAAAAATAAATTTTAAAAAAAATCTATGTTATAATATAATGTCTAAAATTTATATAAGAAAAATAAAACAATATGTTGGTAAAAAACAAACAGGTGGATCTAGTAATTCTAGAATTGAAGATAAATGACCTGATAATTTTAAATCTTTTAGTGTCGCAAGAATACATGATCCAACTGATCTAGTACTAGAAGTAGGTCAAAAATATGTTTTTGTGAGATATCTAGTAAATGAAAATAGACCAGGATTAATGCCATTTAATCTTAATTATGAATATGAAGAATTACAATATTTAGGTCAAAAACAAAATAGAGTATATTCTGATTTGAATGATCAACGATTTGATAAAAGAAGAGATAAAATAGAAAGACAATTAGCCCCTCAACCTGATGGTACTAATATTGAATTTCAAAAACAACATGCTTTTAGAAGATTAAATGGTACAGGTGAAGTATTAATGTTATTAGATCATCAAGTATTAGATCAAATTGTTTTTTAATATCAATTAATTAATTATATAAAGATATTTAAAATATTATTACCTTTATATAAAAATGTGTAAGAAAGTTAAATTAAAAAGATACTTTTTACCATTAACTGGATTATTAGGATTAGTCTGGATTGAAGAAATTCATAATTACACATACTTTCCTTTAGTTGTAGGATTTGTTTCCTTTATATTTTTTTGGAATTTTCCTTATTTTGTTTATAGAACTATTTCAAAACCTTTATATCTAGAAGATTTATTTATAGATGAAAATAAATTACCTTGTTATGATGTTGATTTAAAAATAAAAAAAAGATTCAAAACTATTTTAAAATGGACACTTATATTTACAAATACTTTGTTAGTAAGTGCTTTATCAGATTATTATTTATATAAAACAACTGATTTAAAAAATAATACATTTCAAATTCTTGGTGTAACTGGAGGTTTGATTAAATTATTTGAAATGATAAATAATATAATTTGTAAATATATTTTAAAAATAATGAGATATTTTATTAAAAAAGAAAATGAAAAGATCAAAAAATTAAAAATAGAACAAAATACTAGAATGTTTATGGAATTAAAAGAAATGAATTTAGAAGATGGTTTTAGAAATAGTTTGGATTTAGAAATTCCTGATATTAAAAGACCTAATTCTAGACAAAGATTAAATACTATGTAATATGTTTAATTATAAATAGATAATATATTTATAATTAATGATAGATTTATCTTTTTGTATAACTTGTATGAACAGAATTGGTCAAATTAAACAAACATTAAAAAAAAATTTAGACGATAATAAAAAATCAAAATATAATATTGAATTTATTTTAGTAGATTTCGATTCTAAAGATGGTCTGAAAGAATATATTATTAATAATTTTAAAAAAGAAATTGATTCTGATTATTTAAAATTTTACTTTACTGATCAACTAATTTATTGGCATTCACCTATAGCTAAAAATACTTCACACAAACTAGCTAATGGAAAATATATAGTTAACTTAGATTGTGATAATTTTACAGGTGAATTTGGTGGTGATTGGGTAATTGAACAATTTAAAATATATGGAGATAATATAATTTTACATCAATCATTAAATATATATGGTAGTGGTACCATGGGTAGAATAGGATTGACTAAAGATAATTTTATGAAATTAGGTGGTTATGATCAAGGATTAAAACCAATGAGTCATCAAGATGGTGATTTAATATTAAGAGCTAAAGCAATTGGACTAGAATATAAAAATTTAAATAATATAAATTTTGTAAAAGCTATAAAAAATGATAAAAAAAAATCATTAGAAAATTGTTATGGTAAAATTAATTATAATAATCTTATGAAATTAAATATGATGTATTCAAAATTTAGTATTTTAAGTGGACAATTAGTAGCAAATAATCATTTTAAAGATCTACAGATAGGCGTATTAAAAAATATTAATAAGATTAAATAAAAAAAAAAATATATATATTATTAAAATGAATAATGATTTATGTGTAGATTGTATATATAAAAAATTTGATTATATATTTTATCAAGAAAACAACAAAGATTTAAATAATTTTAAAAATAAAGAAGAATTATGGAATCATTATAGAAAATATGGTATTAAAGAAAATAGAAAAATTAATAAAAATAATAATATAAATTGTGAATGTATAAATATATGTTATAATTGTAAATATAAAAATTTTAATTGGATTTTTTACAAAAATAAATATAGTGATTTGAATATTTTAAAAAATAAAGATGAATGTTGGGAGCATTACATAAACTTTGGTGAAAATGAAAATAGATTAATAAATGAAAATATTAAATATAACTGTGATTGTAATATTAAAAAAAACTTAATTTATTCAGAATTTTATTTTAATACTAATGAAAATTATTTAAAAGATTTAATTATTAATTATCATTGTTATAATAGAAATTACTTTTCATTTGATGATATTGGATTACTACCAGAAGGATTACATCATAAAAAATTAAAATCTGATATTCATATTACATTTACATTCCCTAAATTAAAAAAAGATAAAAAAATTATTGATTTACTTTTATTTAAATATTCTAAATTTGATTGTAATATTTTTGTACATTATAGAAAGAATGAAGGTGCTGATCCAAAAACAATATTTACAACACTAGATTTTTGTAGGAAAAATAAAATAAAATACAAATGGTTTTATCATATACATACAAAAACAATAAAATCTGTAAGAATAGAAAATATAGTTTTTTATAATTCATTTGAAAATGTTTATAATTTAATCGATAAATTACAAATAAATACTGATTTTAGTTTATTTGGAAATAGGATACATTTTTACAATTTAAATAATGAAATTATAAATAATAATTGTCTATTTAATAACTTTAACAATTTTCTAAATTTAATAGAATCTAAAATAAAATTTAATTATAATAATAGTAAATATTTTTTTGGAGGTAATATTTGGATTGGTAATTTTAATTATTTAAATAATATAATTGACAATATTAATTTAAATAAGTTATTAAATTTAATGAAAGAACCAAATAATCATGTTGATTTATTATGGATTAATTTAATGTTAAATTCTAACTCACATAATTTAAATCAAGAACTTATAAAAAAAGCATATAATAATTCATATATTCCAACTGGAAATTGTTACAGCCTATTATCATTAACGAACAATATTTTAAGAGATCAATCTATTATGCATTTATTAGAAAGATTAATTCCTTATTTTTTAATTTTATATAGTAATAATATTTTATTTTATACAATAAATAAAACAAAGAAAATTAATTGTTATAAAATAGGAACAATAATAAAATATAATAAAATAAACAAAAAAAAAAAAATTTATGTTTCAAAAATTAGCTTTAAATAAATTTATTTAAATTCAAAATTTCT
>Ga0181568_10003441_pt1 | contig 14277 bp, 12 predicted proteins | sample 101ome_20_FD_133758 | JGI IMG/M metagenome (GOLD analysis project Ga0181568, IMG submission 133758) | Coastal salt marsh microbial communities from the Groves Creek Marsh, Skidaway Island, Georgia - 101404AT metaG (megahit assembly) | ecosystem: Environmental > Aquatic > Marine > Intertidal... | reverse complement strand
TAGTGGAAATACAAAAGACTCACTTTGGACTGATTCATACAATTTAGCTAACGGAATTAGCTTTCCTCTGCCCACAAGATGTGGGAGTCTTGGTCAACATGAAATTAAAAATATTGATTACGAAAATTTATTAATTATTACTAATTTTTAAAAATTAGTAGCCCTGTCTCAAAAACTGGGACAGAACCGGGACAGACTACTTTCATTAATCCCTATTTCGTTGCGCTCATTGCGTTTAAGAGCTTCTTAGAAATGGGCGATAAATGAAGATGATTAATGTAAAATAAGAAAAGGCTTATTGGTTTGCCCTTTCCTGAAAAACAAGGGGTCGGCAGTTCGATTCTGCCTCTGGCCACTAAAATAAACTTTATGGAATCTCTTTCTTCGTTAATTATGCTTTTTTATAACGAAGAAAATCTTCTTGAGCACTCTGTGCTTGATTTAGTAAAAGAGGATTTTCTTAAAAAACTTAAATTTATTGATGGCTTGAAGTACAAATTTGCAATTTTTAAATTTAAATGAGGGAGAGTAATCTAAATCTTTCTAAAATAATATTTTTATTTATTAGCTTTTCAACTTTATATATTCTAATTTACAATATATTACACTTTAACCCTATTTTAGGATATGATTCAGAAGCACATTTCAATTATGTAGATTACTTATCAAGATATTTACCCAATGAATTAAGACTCCCAAGTTCGGATGAAACAAGAGAGTTTTTTAATCCACCACTTGGTTACTTAATTCCATCGATTGCTCAGATATTTTGTAGAAATATAATAACATCAAGTGACTATTTACTTGATTGTCAACCAATCTATGGAAAAACGACTCAAATATTTCAGTCATTTTTGTATGTTTTTACTATATGGATAAACCTATATACTTTAAAATTATTCAATAAATCTCAAAGCATTTTTAACGTTGGTTATCTAATTTTAGTATCTTTACTTGCAGTAAATTATAGAACAATATCCATGATTAGAGGAGAGCCATACATTTTATTTTTCTTAAGTTTGTTTATATTACTCGTTTACAAAGCCGACACTAGCGATTATAACTTCAATTTTAAATCAATAGTTTTTACTGGAATAGTTATTGGTTCTATAGCTTTAAGTAGACAGTGGGGCTTTTTATTATTTATTCCATTAATTGTCTTATTAATTTATAAAAATTCAAAGAAAAATTATTTAATTTTTTGGTCAACAAGCTCATTAATTGGCGCATTATTATCTGGTTGGTTTTACATAGGTCTTTATCTGAATTACGGATCATTTACTGCTTTTAATTTACAATCAAAAGGCTTTTCATTTAAAAATCAAAACTTAACCTTCTATTTACCAAACTTGTCTCAGCTTGAGTATTTATTTACAAAACCGATTAGACCTAATTTAGACAATCAATTTATTTCTATTATATATTCTGATTTGTGGGGTGACTATTGGGGTTACTTTGCTTTTACATCTAGATTTTTAAATGATGGTCGTAATCAGTTAAATATTGGAGATTATCTTGCCAGAGTAAATATAGTTTCTATTATCACAACACTGATTATTATATGGTTTTGTTACTTTACATATAAAAAATATAAATCTAATTTTATTATTCAGTATGTTAATTTAGCCTGGATTATTAGCTTTATAGGATATTTGGTGTTCACAATCTCATATCCTGATTCAACCGGAGATACAATTAAATCTACATACATAATTCAAGCATTTCACTTAATGGTTTTTTTGGCATCTATCTACTTTCATGATTTAAAAAAAATAAATAAAAAAATTTATAATGCGATATTAATCACTTTGATTGTTATTTACATTCACAACTTCCAAGCTTATTTGTCACATTTTCCTTTAAATTTTTATCCATAAATTAAACAACCACCCATTAACTTCAAGATAGTTACTTTGATCTTTAAACTATTCAATATCTGTTGTGCTTATAATTTTCAATCCATTGATAGACCAAAAAATAGATATCACTGTGAAGTTGTGAAGTTTGAAAGTGTCTCATATTCACAAAAGTAGCCCCTGTTATTTACTGCTCATTGCGTTTTAGAGCTTCTCACAAATGAGCGATAATTCACAACGAATAAGTTAAAATGAATAAAGATTATACTGAAAAATTTTATCAAAGTTAATTTAATATAATTGATTAGGAATTTATAAATATGATATATAAAGAAAAAAAATTTATATTTGTTCATATATACAAAACTGGAGGTAAAAGCTTACAAGATTCTTTATTTCCATATATAGATAGAATTCCAATTTATTATAAAGTATTTAATAAGCTTGCAACACCTTTACATATAAAATGGTTTCCAAAATATTTAAAAATTCATATGCATTCTGGTGTTACTGTATATAGAGATTATCTAGGAAATGAGTTTGATAATTATTTTAAATTTGCTGTTTCAAGAAATCCTTTTTCATGGCAAGTATCTCTATATTTTTTTATGAGAGAAAATTTTAAACATAAACAGCACAAGTTAATAATGAGTATGGATTTTGATGAATATATTAAATGGAGATGTAATGAAGAAAATTTAGTTCTTCAAAAATCTTTTTTAGTTGATGAAAGTGGAAAAAATTTAATGAACTTTATTGGTAAGTTAGAAAACTTAAAAGAAGATACGCAAATATTATCTGAAAAGCTTAATTTACCTTTGTTACCTCCTCCACATCTTGGATCAACTAAACATAAACACTATTCTGATTACTACACTAAAAAAACAGCTGATTTAATTAGAAAAAACTTTGAAGAAGATTTTGAATTTTTTGAATATTCTTTTGAAATATGAATTTAATTAACTTTAAATTTAACCAAAAGCGAGTATCCAAAATAATTAAAAAATAACTTAGAAATTATCATGTCTATTTTTAACCCAAATTTTTCGCTAAATACTCCAAAAAATACTCCAAAATTTATAAATTTTGTTACTTCAATATCAACGAAGTTTAATTCTTCAAGAAGTTTACGGATCTTCTTTTTATTAAATCTATTGATGTGTTGTTTTTTGTAATCTACTGGCCCAAAAGTTGAAACAAGTTTTTCTAAAATAAACCACATACTTCTGTAATTAGGAGTTGTTTAAATTACAGTTCCAAAAGGTTTTAAATAATTTTTAATGTTCATTAATAATGTTTTTAGTTCATTATCTGAAATATGCTCAATAAATTCAAGCAATGTGAGGCTGTCAAATTTTTGATTAATAACATTTGGTAATTCAGTGTTAATATCCGCAACAAAAAAATTATTCGAATATCTTTTATATTCTTTTTTTGCATAATCTATTTGATTTTGAGAAATATCAATTCCAATTGCATTATTATTTAGAAAATTACCAATAAATGTACCAGGACCACAAGCGAGATCTAGATGTTTATTATTTTTTAAAATATTTTTTTTAACTGTATTAAATTTAATAAAATGCCATGTGTATTGTACACCCCTCTTCTTTACTTTCCCTATATTAAAAATTTTGTCATAATACCCAATTGGTCTACTCTCATATTCAAATAAATCATTTTTACTCATATAAACTTTTTTTTAGTATAGAAGATAATCGTTATAAAATGTATCCAAGAAGTATAAAAATTAGCCAATCGTAATACTTGATAAGAATAAAAATATTTAAGATTTGCATATATTTCGTTTGGATTACCAAACAAGAATTCTCCTATCAAGAAATATGTTAAATTAGGCACAACTAGCAAATATATTGAAAAATTTATTAATTTATTTGACTTAACTTCTTCAAGTAAAAAAATACAAATGATTGTATAAAAAATATATGTATATGGTTTTAACAAAGGGAATAATAAAATTATTAATAATAAATAAATATAAGTTTTGATTAAATCATTTTTCAAATTCCAGATAAGAGAATTAAATAATAAAAACAAAAAGAACATTAAAATTAAATATATACCAATTTGCTCAACCCTTGTGAAGTTTAGGTTTAGAAAACTACTAATAGTATTTATTAATGCAAGTAAGGAAGTGTTTGTTATGTCAAAATTTTCATTTAGAAAACTATGCATTCCTTTTCTACTACTTAAAATATAACCTTCATTTGAAAACCAAAACTTGTAAAAATCATTTAGTAGATTGAATTTATAAGAATTTATGATTACTAAAGTTGTAAAAAGAACAAATAAACTTTTTTTTGATTTATTTTTAATTGCAATTAATAACGGAAAAATTAGAAAGTAAATTCTTTGGATTCCAAATAAAGTCAAAAAAAATATTGTTTGTAGATGCTTTTTATTTTTATAAAAAATTAAGCTCAAAAATAAAAAAATAATTTCTAACAAGATAAATTGCCCTGACATAAAAATCCAAAAAATATTATTAAATGAGAAGAATATAAGAAGAGTTAAATTGAGAAAGTTAAAATGTGCAAATTTAATAGAAAAATATAAAATTATAATTATAAATATACTAATTAGTAAAAAATTATTCCAAACCGAGGGTATCTGACACAATGGCTCTATATATGAAAAAACAAATGGGTGATAATAGGCAGAAAATTGGGGAGCACTAATGTTTAAAAGTTCAATATTTTTGGGGAATTGAATAGTATAGATATTAAAATTTTCATAATAATGGTTTAGATTTACCCAATCACAAATTGAAACTCTGTCCCATCCTTTTGTAAAAAAACTACCCCAAATTCTAGGTATATAAAAAATACAAAAAATGTAAACCAAAAAATTTGAAAATTTTATTATTCTTTTGTTTTGATATTTCAATAAATAAATAAAAGAATAATAAGTAATAAATACTTGAATAAAAACTAAAAAATATATATATTTATGTATCAAATATTGAATTTGATAAAAATCAAACATTTGCTAATTTACTTTTTTTCTAATTCTAAAAAGATTAAAAATTGATTCAAAAATTATTTTTGAATTCAATTTAGATTTACCATATTTTCTGTCTTCAAAGGTTATTGGGACTTCTAAAATTTTAAAATTTAATTTAAAAAGAGAAAATATTATTTCTACCAGAAAAGCATATCCTTCAGAGTTAATATTTTCTAATTTTAAAATTTTTAATGCATCTGAGCTGTACGCTCTGAAGCCACTTGTGTGATCTTTTATACTAGTTTTTAAAACCTTTCTACAAAAGTAATTTGCAGTTCTAGATAAAAATATTCTATAAAATGGCCAATTAAGAATTTTACCGTTCTCAATATACCTACTACCAATAATTACATCTGCTTTTTCTAGTAATTCAAGTATTTTCTTTAAATCTTTTACAGAATGACTAAGGTCCGCATCCATACTCAGAATAAACTCATATTTTTTTCTAATACCATATTTAAAACCATCAATACTAGCTAAAGCGTACCCTTTTTTACCAGTTCTCTGAATCAAATTTATATTCTTGTTCATTTTCATAGAGCTAATTATTGCTTCCACAGTGCCATCATGAGAGGAATCATCTACAAACAAAATATCGATGTTCAGCAATTGTAATTGTTCAATTAAAATTATTACATTTACCTTTTCATTTAATGTAGGAATTATGAGTAATGTTTTTTTAAGATTCACTGATAAGATTATAATTGTTAAGATATCGTTAATCACTTTATAATTTAAGTTGTCCTTATATATTCCAAAAATAATTTAAGATTTTTGATTTTGAAAAATTGATTAATCAACAATAAGGAAGTGTAAATTTATTACTTAAAAATTGATTTACAAAATAATCTATAATTTAAATTATGAACAGTTTAGAGCTCAAAAAATTTTTTGAAATAATAAATTATGATTATAAAAAAGATTTTGAAAATTTAAAAAAAATTATTTTATTAACTAAAACACGTAAAAAAATATCAAATGTTGCCACATTGCCATATGGTTGTGAACAAACTTTTTTGATTAAGGCAATAGCTCAATATAAAAAATCAACAAACTTATTTGAGATTGGAAGCGGAAGGGGTACGGCTGCATTTGCAGTTTCTCTAGAAAATTCAATACAAGAAGTAATTTCAATAGATATTTTAAGACCTAATATACCAAGATTTATATATGTAAACTATAAAAAAAAGTTTATTAGCTTAAATAAATTAAAAAAATTAGTCCCATTTCCTCAAACGAACAAAATAATATTTAAACATATAAGTGAAACTAATAATCTAATTGAAAAATATAAAGGCTCTATAGACTTAGTGTTTATTGATGGTAATCATACTGACATTGAAATAATAAATAATGATATAAATATTGCTTTAAAGTTACTTTCTAAAAATGGTGTAATAATTTTTGATGATTACGATTTTAAAGAATTTAGCGTAAAAAAAGTTGTTGATAATTTTTTACAAACAAATCCAGATTTTGATGCATTATTTATTCAATTCAGAGGCCATTTATTTGATTTAGAAAATAAAGAATTAACAGGTGGGATAGTTTTAGTTTCCAAAAAAAAATTATTTAATTAAGCTAAAAAACTTTTAAAGTATTGATTTAAAAATACAAATTTATGATCAATTAGAAAAAAAGTTTTGTTTTTAATTGATAAAACTAATTTTTTTATGGCATCTATTTTACTTGTATGGTTAATGTGAAATTTTTTATTAGATATTTTTCTGAAATTATTTTGATAAAGTTTTGAGTATTCTGAAAAAATTCCTTTTTGATTCCATGGTTTTTCTTTTCCAGTAAAATGTAATAACATTGCACTTTCAATATTTTGTTTCTTATAATGTTTATTTAAAAAAACTTTAAAATTTAGATTCTCATCTATTTCTAAATAATTTCCATCAAAAAACATATTTAAAAGATCTTGGTCCCAAAAAGAGAGTTTTAATTTGTTAATTTTTAATTTATTAATAATTTTTTCGCTAATAAACATATTTACCCACTTTTCTGTATCAATAATGATGACTCCAGCATTGAAGTATTTATTTGAATTCAAATTAATTCGCTCAAAAAAAACTTTATTATTTTCAGACCTAATATTCTCTGTTTTAGCTCCAATTATATAGTTTGATTTTTTGATATTGTTTATACTTTCAATAAAAATTTTTGAAGGATCTCTTTTACAAATTATGTCTGAGTCTAAATAAATTAAGTGATCTGATTTGATTTTAAAAATTTTATCAAAATAGAATCTGTAATAAGTTGCTTCAGAAACATGACTTCTTTTTACATTTGGAAATGATGTTTCAATATTAAAAGTTTTAATTTCTATTTTATTAAGGTTTTTGTGCATCCTTATATATGATGGAATAAAATTATCATTATGTTTAGATTTATGAATTATAAAAAAGTTGAGCTTCTGTGAAGAGCTATCAAGAAGAGAAGCCATAGAAGTAAAAGCCTGAAAGTTATAATTATTATCAAAACAATACAATATATTTAGTATCATTATTATCTATACTAGTAATTAATAACTTTTTTTATTATCTAAAATATCTTGAAAGTGAATAAATATTTAAAAGAACTAGAAAATGAATCAATATCCATTATCAGAGATACTTTTAAAGATTCGAACAAACCGTTAATTTTATACTCTATAGGAAAAGATTCATCAGTTCTGCTTCACTTGTTTATGAAAGCATTTTATCCACTTAAAATGACTGTTCCACTTCTACATGTTGATACTGGCTGGAAATTTAAAGAAATGATTATCTTTCGAGATATGATTGCTAAAAAGTACAATTTAAATTTATTAGTTCATCAAAATCTAGAAGGTGTAAGAAAAAATATTAACCCTTTTGATTACGATAACTATACAGACATAATGAAAACAGAAGCATTAAAAGAGGCATTAAATAATGGAAATTATGATTTTATTTATGGCGGAGCTAGACGAGATGAGGAACAAAGCAGAGCAAAAGAAAAAGTTTTATCACACAGAAATAAGCATCATGTTTGGGATCCTAAAAACCAAAGAATTGAACCTTGGTACATTTTCAACACTTTAAAAGAAAAAGAAGAGTCTTTTCGAGTATTTCCAATTTCAAACTGGACTGAGCTTAATGTATGGGAATATATTAAAAGTGAAAAAATTGAAATTGTTGATCTTTATTTTGCAAAGAAAAGAAAAGTAATAAATAGAGAAGGTCAATATTTTTTACTTGATGATGATAGGTTTAAATTGAACACAACTGACATTATAAGTGATGAGTATGTTAGATTTAGAACTTTAGGCTGTTATCCGTTATCTGCTGGTGTGCTAAGTAAAGCAAATAATATTGAAAAATTAATAAAAGAATTAAAAATATCTCAGTATTCAGAAAGAAGCGGTCGATTAATTGATAAAGATAAGGATGGAAGTATGGAGATCAAAAAAAGAGAAGGATATTTTTAATGGATTCCTCCTTAAAGATTATGACTTGTGGAAATGTTGATGATGGTAAATCGACACTTCTTGGTAGATTATTTTTTGAAACTAATAATATAAGTATCGATCAGTCTGAGTATTTAAATAATAGAAAAAAGAATGATGAAATTGATTACTCCCTTTTACTAGATGGCTTACTTGATGAAAGAAAACAAGGAATCACAATAGATGTAGCTTTTAAATATTTCAATTTAAATTCCAAACCAGTTATATTTATTGATTCTCCTGGCCATACTGAGTATACAAGAAACACAGCAAATGCCGCTACATTCGCAAATGTTGCTCTTGTATTATATGATCTTTCAAAACCTTTTTCTTTACAAACTAAAAGACACTTAGAAATTGTCTCAATGTTTCCAAATATAAAAAATATTTTCTTAATCTTAAATAAATTTGATAAATTAAATTTTAAAGAATCAGAATTAAAAAAAAGTATTAGTTCAGTTAATCAATTTATAAATAGTAATAATTTGAAAGTTGATTATCAAATACCTATCTCTGCTTCAAAAGGGGTAAATATAACAAAAAAATCTAAATTAACAAGTTTTTATAAAGGACCTACTATTTTAGAAGCTCTTGAGGGATTAAATCTAAAAGAAGGTTCCTATCAAAAATCTAGTATTCTTTCTATCCAATATGTTGACAAACTTAATGAAAAAAGAATCTATTTGGTAAAAAGTAATAAAGCAAAACTAAAGGTAGGAACAGAATTAAAAAATTTACGATCAGAAGTCTCATGCAAAGTTAAAGAGATTTATAAAAATAACAAAAAAATAAAAGAAGTAGGTGATGGAAATTTTGCAATTAGTTTGGATAGGGAAATCGATTTGGTTAAAGATGATGTTTTAACTAATAGCGATAAACTATTTTTTTCAAGTTCATTTAAAGGAAAACTTGTATGTACTAGCAAGAATGGAGTAACTCTAAACAGAAGATATTTTATTAAATTTAGGCATTCACAAGAATATGGATTTTTACACTCTAAAAATAACAAAAAATCTCTTAAAGTAAATGAAATAGGAGATTTTACTTTTGAACTTGAAAACAATATTGCATTTGGATCATTTAAGAATCAATATAGTTTTTCTCAGTTTATTATTATTGATCATATTAATAATGAAACCGTGGGCTTTGGTTACGTATTACATAATAACGATAAAGGAGAGCATGTACATAAACAGGTAACAACCAAATATGAAGAATCAACAAATGTCAATGTTCTTTGGTTCACTGGATTACCAGGCTCTGGAAAGACTACTCTTGCAAATCACTTAGGAGCTGAGCTTAAAAATTTAAATATACCATTTTTTATAATTGATGGAGATAATATTAGAAAAACTTTAAATCAAGATTTAGGTTTTTCTAAAGAAGATAGGATTGAAAGTAATCGTAGAGTTTCTCATTTAGCAAAAATATTAAAAGATTCAAATATTTTACCAATTGTGAGTACTATTTCTCCAAATAAGGAATCTAGAGTTTTTGCTAAAAATTTGATTGGCGAAGACAAGTTTAAGTTGATTTATCTGAATACCCCATTAGAAATTTGTCAAAAAAGAGACCCAAAAAATTTATATAATAATAATAAAAAAGTAAATAAAAATATTACTGGTCAAGGTAGCAACTATGATATACCAGATAATCCGAATTTGACTTTAGATACTAATATGCTTTCTATAGAAAATTGTATTGATAAAATTTTAAAATTAATTAATAATTAAAACGGGATTGTGCATTTGAAAGCAATATATATTTTTGGTAAAGGTAGAGAGTATAAAATTTTTAATCACGAAAGTTCTTCAAAAGAATTTTTATATGGATTTGACTATATTTCAAAATTATTTGATACTTCTTTTTTAGTACCAATAGAAAACAAAAAAAAGACTTTAATATTTTTGGAAAAAATAGCTAGAAAATTAACAAATTTACCGATTTACTTCAGTAATTATTGTTCTTTTGAAAGTTACAAAAAAATTTTTGATAATCAAAAAGTTATTGTAACTAACGACTCCATAGGCTTATCTCTACTGCCAATACTATTAGTTGGTAAATTTTTAAAAAAAGTTGAAATTTCAATTTTCATAATGGGACTATTGGGTAAACCTAAACCAAATATGTACTTTAAAATAATTCAAAGAATAATTATTAATTTATTATTCAGTATCAGTAAAAATATTATATTTTTAGGAAAGGCTGAATATCAAAAAGCAAACTTAAATTACAAAAAACATATAAAGAAATTTTATTTTCTTCCATTTCCAGTTGATATTAAGTTTTGGGATAAGAATCTATGCAAGGAAAATACAGATAATAAATATGATATTACTTTTATTGGAAATGATGGCAAAAGAGATTATAAATTTTTGATTAAATTAATTAGAGATTTAAAGAATTACGATTTTAATGTTGTAACTAGTAATACTGAAATTATAAAAGGTTTAGAAGGTTATAAAAATGTTAAATTAATTTTAGGACACATTAATGAAAATATTTTAAGTGATGAGGAAATAAGAGAAATTTATAATAAAAGTAAATTTGTAATCGTCCCTCTTATTGACACTATACAACCATCTGGGCAAAGTGTAGCATTGCAAGCAATGTCAATGGAAGTGCCAGTGATAATAACCGATACGATAGGATTCTGGGATTCTGAGAAATTAATTAACAATGAAAGCATAATAAAATTACATAAAAATGAAGTAAAATTATGGAGATTAAAAATACAAGATTTATTTGATAACGATACCCACTTGAAAAAGATTATACAAAATGCAACAAGCATTGTTAGAGAAAACTATACTTATGAAAATTTTACAAAAAAACTTTCAGGTATTATTTAGTAAAGTTACTTAGAATTAGTAATTTATAAATTCGTTCAGAATTTATACGTGATTTATGAATTTTTAATAAATTTAAATTTTTCAAAGAAATATAGTTAGAAATTTTTGAATCATTTATTGTGTCAAAAATAAAATTTATATTTTCAAAAACTATATTTTCAAAATCAATATTGAATCCTTTTTTTTCTCTATTGATAAAGTTATGTGAAAAATCATTTTTTAAATTTGTTTTTAAGATATGTTTAGTTTTATTTTTTTGATAAAAATTGTTATTTAAAGATAAGATATATTCAACCAGAAGATGGTCCATAAATGGTGAACGTACTTCAACAGAATTAGCCATCGAAGTCCTGTCTACTTTTGTGTTCATCATCTCAGACAGGAAAAACTTGAATTCAATAAGTTTTAAGTTATCAAATTTGTTGAGTTTAGGGTTGAAAAATTTATCTATAAAATTTGATTCACCATTAAAATCTATAAATTTTAAAAACTTTTTATCTTCTACATAGCTTGAATAAGAAACTTTGTAATTATTTGATTTTGACAAAAATATATTTCCAGTTCCAAGAAAGCTTGGGTAAACATTAAACAAAAAACTACTATTTAGATATTTATTTTTTTTAAAAAATTCATTATTGAACCTTATGTAGCCACCTAACAATTCATCTCCTCCATCTCCAGAGATTGCTACTTTAAATTTTTCTGATATTACTTTATTTATTAAAAGTGAAGGTAAGTTTGATCCGTCTGCATAAGGTTCATCAAAAATATTTGTGCTATCTATTAGGTTTTCTAACTTAAATTCAGTGTCGTAATTTATTTGAGTATGGCTGGTTTTAAATTTTTTAATTACTTCATTTATCCACTTGCTTTCATCGTATTTTGGATTGTTTGATATAACTGAAAAAGTATTTATATTTTCTTTTAATTTTGAAAGTTGTTTAATAATATAAGTTGAGTCAAGACCACCGGAACAAAATACACCAATTGGGACATCTGATCTAAGACGAATATTTAGAGCATCAGAAAATCTTGATTCAAAATTACTTAAAGAAAATTCATCGTTTGAAAGAAAACTTTCAATGTTCCAATATTTTTCTTTTTTTATAATTTTAAAATTGTTTAGGTCAATTTTTATAAAACTACCAGGTTCAATTTTATATATATTTTTATAAATTGTATTTGGAGAAGTAACTGTTCCTAAATTTAAAAATTCAAATAATGAGTTATTATTAATTTTTTTTTCATCTATATTTTCATAGATTGACTTTAGATTAGAGCCAAAAACAAAATTTTTTTCAGAAATGCTATAAAATAGTGGTTTTTGTCCTAGCCTATCTCTTACTAGATATGCACAATTTGATTTATAGTCTATAAAAGTAATTGCGAATTGACCTCTTAATTTATTTATGAAATTAATTCCAAATAAATTTAAACCAGCAAATAATACTTCTGTATCAGATTGAGATGTAAAATAATGATTAGTTTTTTTTTGGATTTCTTTTTTTAACTCTAGAAAATTAAAAATTTCTCCATTAAATAAAATAGTTGAATTGTAGAGCTTAGAGTGCATTGGTTGAGATCCATTTTCTGAAAGGTCTAAAATAGACAATCTGTTGAATATAAAACCCAAATAATTACCATTTATTTTGATATTTGAATTATCAAAAATTTTTAATTCATCCGGTCCTCTACAAGTTAAATAGTCATTAGATAACTTTAAATTTTTTAAATTAATATTTTTCTTTGAAATTACACCAACATATCCACACATAAAATATTAATTTAAATTGGATTTTCCCATGTAGGATACAAGAGTCCATTATCAAGCAAAATTTTTTCGCTTTTTGCAAGCTTCAAATCACTTTCAATCATCATATCAACTAAGTTTTCAAATGAAATTTTTGGTTTCCAGCTTAATAAATTTTTAGCTTTAGTAGGATCACCTAATAAAAAGTCAACTTCATTAGGTCTCATATACTTATCTGATGTTGTTAAATTTTTTTCTATTGATAAATTTAATTTATTAAAAACCATTTCAACAAATTCTTTGACTGTATGAGTTTCACCAGTTGCAATAACCCAGTCATCTGGTTTTTCATATTGTAACATTTTCCACATTGCTTCTACATAATCTCCTGCAAAACCCCAATCCCTCGATGCTTCAAGATTGCCTAATGTTAACTTGGATTGTATCCCTAAGTAAATTCGTGTAGCAGCTCTAGTAATTTTTCTTGTTACAAATGTTTCACCTCTTTTTGGTGATTCATGATTAAATAGTATTCCGTTAGATGAAAAAATATTGTATGACTCTCTATAAATTTTTGTTAAATTGTAAGAAAATAATTTTGATGCAGCATAAGGACTTTTTGGTTCAAATTTAGAATTTTCATTCAGACTAATTCTTTCTTTACCACCAAACATCTCTGAAGAAGATGCTTGATAAAACTTTATATTTTTGTCACTGTTTTTTATTGCCTCTAATAGTGAGAGAGTACCTGAGTTTCCTACTTCAGTTGAATAGGCAGGATTTTTAAAAGACACAGCTACGTGGGATTGGGCACCTAAATTATATACTTCGTCTGGTTGGATTTTAAAAACTAATTGACTTAAGGAACTGGAGTCAATTAAATCTGAATAATAAAGGTTAAAAATTTTTTCTTTTTGATATTTAGAAATGAGTTCATCAATTCTTTCAGTGTTTATTGAAGAGCTACGTCTAATTATTCCATGGATCTCATATCCTTTTTCAATTAATAATTTAGATAAGTAGTAGCCATCTTGACCTGTTATTCCAGTGATAAGTGCTGATTTCATATTTTAATTGTAATTGTTTTTAGTAGAATTATTAATTAAAAAATATATACTTATGGATATAGAAGAATAAAAAATAATAGGAAACCTAACACTTTCCATTGAGCTATCAAAAAATGAAACAGCAAGTAAAGGAATTAAAATTAACAAAAGATAGCTAATAGCAAGTTTATTTTTATAAAAGATTTCAAAAATTTTATATAAAAAAAGCATATACAGTACAACGAGTATCATTCCTCCTCTTGCCAAAATATTTATT
>Ga0181568_10003435_pt1 | contig 14285 bp, 11 predicted proteins | sample 101ome_20_FD_133758 | JGI IMG/M metagenome (GOLD analysis project Ga0181568, IMG submission 133758) | Coastal salt marsh microbial communities from the Groves Creek Marsh, Skidaway Island, Georgia - 101404AT metaG (megahit assembly) | ecosystem: Environmental > Aquatic > Marine > Intertidal... | reverse complement strand
ATTTCAACAATTGATTTTGATAAATCTTCAAATTTGAGCGAGGAAACGTCTTCTGCATTCAAATTTGAATGGTCTTTCAAAATAAGATATCCTTCATCGCTTTGTTCAATCTGTTGAAGCGTGCGTTGAAGAGCGTCGTACACAACTCGAGGATCAACATCGGAAACTGCGGTTGATGGCTCATATTGACACGTGTAACAAATCGTGTCACTGAGTGTAGAACCAAGGTTCAATTTTCCCCCAAGTGTTCGGCCAAGGGGTTGGTCAGATTCGACAAGGAGTGTTGCAAATTGTTCAGGACGGAGAGAACGTGGCTCGACAGGTGGTGGTGGTGAATGATATTGATGCCCTTTTTTCAACACACGGTCAGCATATGATGTACTTGTGAGTGCTTGTAGAATCAATTCATCCTCATCTGTTAACAACACATTTCCATTTTGGAACATTTCGACAAAGAGGATTCGAATCCCATGCTTTGAATCAAATGTAAATTTGAGAATTCTGTCGGCACCCACTTGGTCAAGAGCGAGCAATCTTGCATTTTTCAGATGTTTGCGCAGCACCATCGCAAATGGAGGAGGAGTCATCGGCATAGGACGGTCTTGATTGGAAAGATAGATTCGTTCACCTCGAATCATGATTATGTCATGTGCTGATGTATGTTTAGGGTTCATTCGCAATACAATCTGTTCATAATGTGGCATGTACGCTTTTTTGAGGTGTCCACCTACGAGGAATTGCATTTCTTTGCACATATGTGCAATGTCGGTTGAACTCATCGTTCCCTTCATGCACACCACCTATGTCTTGCTTTATGGGCCGTATAGAACTGGATACCCTGCATCTTTCCAACCAACAATTCCTGTCTCTAAATCACGCACATCGGTATAACCAAGGTCGAGTAATGTCTGAGCAGCAGTTTGACTTCTGTTCCCACTTCGGCAGTACAGTAGAATTGTTGTATCTTTGTCCTCGGGTAACTCGGAGGCTCGTGCATCAATCTCATTGTGAGGGATTAACGTTGCATTGACGATGTGCCCATCATTCTCCCATTCCGCTTGGGTCCTCGTATCCAATAGATAGGCATCTTCAATTTCTTCAATCGCCTCATCGAACTCAACTGCATTCAATCGTTGCCATTTACCCGACGACTCACCAATACATCCAATAAGTGCCATGCTCAGAAAGAGAACCGCCAAAATGCTGCATTTACGTCGTATCGCCATATCTCTCAAGAAATTCGAGGGGGCGACAATGTATAAACTCATGTGGTGCAATAACCAATAAGTCCGTTTCGAAGACCATCAATCTCGAATGAAGATGATGAGCAATAAAAGTGTGAGGAGAACAAAAACAACGAGGACTCCTGCAATCATCATTTGAGACTCACTGAGACCAAATGAACCATCATTTTCCACGTCATCACAATCTGATTCACAATCACCTGTTATTGTCGCATTTGCATCTTCTTCATTTTCTTGTGGTTCCTCAATTATTTCAACCTCATATTCACAAGAACCATCATCTTGATTTGCCCAATCATTGTAATTGAGTGCTGAAGAATCCATGCACCCCAAAACGGTTGGAGGAGGTAGTCGATATTCGCATAAACTTTCATTGTGTATATCTCCCGTTGGGTCGTAATTCTTTGCACTTTCATTCATGCAAGTTTCAATCTCCTCAATTGGTGGTGGTGCAAATTCACAAGAGCCATCATCAAGTTCTGCAAGTGGGTTGAAATTCGTAGCCGATTCATAGGTACATCCTTCAACTGGAGGAGGGGCATCGGGTTCATATTCACATTGAAGTTCATCATGCTCAGTAGCCTCTGGATTGAAGTTTGTTGCATTTTCATTCATACATCCAACCACTGGAGGCGGTGGATATGTGCACGTTCCATCATCGACATTCGCTTCAGCATTGTAATTGGAAGCAGAAGGGTCTGTACAGCCTACAACATTAGGTTCTTCATAAAATGTGCATCCGTATTCATTCACTTCGGTACCTTCGGCCGTATCTGGACACCAGTCGAGTGAATTATCAACGCCATCAAGATCATCATCCTCGATACAACCATCGCCATTGTAATCCCAAAGAGCATCGTGTGCTCCGTCATCGCAAGCGTCGATATATCGTTCAAGGACACCGTAATTGTTTAAATCAACATTCTGAAGCCTTGAATCATTTACTTCAAACCATTCCGATTTGAATGTTACTGGAATTCCATTTCTTGTCAGTCGTTGTGAAGGTGAGCCATCGGGTTCAAGTGGTATGTTGTATAACCAGTCAATCATTCCATCCCAACCGATTTGAGCCATTTTTCCATTCAGTGCATGTGTGATGAGAAATTGTCCGTTTGGCATATAGATGGCCCCAGACTGGAACCTTGGCCCCCATCCGGCTGGTAAAACCATGTGCATATCCGGTTGAGATGGTCCAAAGAATCCTGTCGTTTGATTGATGTCGAATGATGTGCCGTTTCTTGGTGGATGAAATAATCCAACAGAGCTTGGCCCCCACATTCGATTTGAGAAGTATGTGATTGCCCCTGCATTTGGATAACCTGGGGGCACGAACCTTGCATCATGTTGAACGCGGGTATGATGCTCGCTAGGGTCCCCACCATAATTTTGAGGGTTACCCCAGCGATAAAGAATATCGCCTCTGTCAGTTGAAGCATTTTCCCACGAAATGTTGTGGTCAATGATGTAGATTTCTTCTGTATGTCGGCAAGAAAGCATGATGTGGTCGTGAATTGGATCATATTCAATGGAATTACAATGCAGCCAATCTGGATCATCAGCAGCACTATTTGGCCCAACAGCGTTAATGTCTAATTTGCCAGGGTTGAGCGCAATACTACCAAAGTTTGGCAAACTTGGGTCAACATCTTGAATGATGTGGTCAATAAAATGCCATTCCCAAACAACTTCTCCCAGCCCGGATGCGTCTTTTCGATATTCTATGATGGCATCTGGCCAAAGACCTTGTCCAGTGAGGTCCTCCTCATTTCTTCCTAGGTCAATTGCAGTTTGGTCATCGAGATATTCCCAAACGATAGCGATAACATTACCATTTGGTAACAATTTTGCATCATGATGAAGCCGAATATCGTCTGTGTTCTGTTCGACACTCCACAAGAGGTTGCTGTCAAAGTCTAAAATCTCCAATCTTGTCGCTCCACCTCCAGCTTGCATCCTCGTCGATGTTCCATCTTCAACATCAAGAACCCGAAGAAGCGTTCCATTTTCTCCAAGGTCAAGGCCAAATCCAGATGCTCTTTCTGCTTTGGAAGTCCACATGTGTCGAACTTCACCACGTTGGTCAATGAGGTATGTGTTCGTATCTGCATTGGTACTGAAGAGTGTGTATCCTTCCATCGTATCGTTGTTGCAGTGGAGAATCCCTGATTCAGCATTTTTATGTTGTTTAGAGCAAATGGGGGGAACAGGTTCTTTCCCTTGACTACTTTGAGTTTCTGCAGAGCCTATTCCTGCAAAAAATGTTGTACACATAAGGAGTGCCAAGAGAATGCTCAATCTTTTGTGTGTACGCTCAGAAGTATGTTTTTTGTTGTTTTTTTGTTGTTGAAATTGTTTAAACATGAAAGCGGTCGCATGTCATTCTAAGTTTAAGGATTTTGGAATTATGTGTTTTTCGTGCATGCTCCAACATTGTCTTTTTTAGACCAAAAAAGAAGATGTAAAGACCACTAACCCCTAATGAGCAAAACATTAGCCAAAGCATTATTTTAATTTTGAATCGGCACCCATTGTTGAGAATGTTGAGTAATTTTTCCTTCATGTTCAAGGCTCAACAAATGGGATAGGGTTTGGTCTTTTGCGAGTTCAGGATGAGCCTCCGGTGTATCGCTGTATGCAAATTCGGCAATCGAGTCTATTGATGTAAGACCTTGCTGAATTGCTTCAAATACCCGCTGATGACGCAGGGACCGATGTTTGATGTATCGAGTAAGAACTTTTTGAGGTTGGGCGATCACAGGACCATGACTTGGGAATATGAGATGTGGGTGATATGATTTTATTCGGTGAAGTTGTTCGAGGTATGTCCACATTTCACCAGAGTTTGGAGGAATGAGAATTGTCCCTACACCTGCCACCATATCGCCTGCAACAAGGCCAGCATCACTAATGAAACAAAGATGCCCAGGATGATGGCCTGGTGTGTGAAGCAAAGTCCATTGTTGAGAACCAAGATGAAGAATTTCATCATCACGGAGGATGCGGTCTACTCGAATTTCTTTAGAACATTCTTTGCTCGCCCACACTGGTAAGTCAAATGCTTCTTTGAGCAAACCCTCATCTCCAATGTGGTCGGAATGCGTATGAGTGTAGGCTATTGCAATTGGCGTCCCTCTATGGCGTTCGGTTGCAGCAGTTAATGCCTCCAAGTCTTCTCGCATACGAATTGCAGGGTCAACAATGATGAATTCGCCTTGTGGGTCACCAACCAGATAACAATTAGTGTGGTCTGCAGGAGGAAGCGTTGCCGTCTTGATTGGCACAACTTCAACCCCGTGGGCAAAAAGGATGGATTTTCTTCCGGGAAGGCGTTCAACAATATCCTCGCTTGCCTTGACCATGTCTCCATCAAATCGTTTGAGCGTTCGCTCAATTTCCATTAAGATTGTCACAACCGGAGGGGCAATTTTCATTGAATATTGTCGCCAGAGTGCCAAGTACTCTGTTGGCGTTGCCCATCGCACATCCGTAAATTCTGTTTGAGGCTCGAGGTCGAGAACCAAATCCTTGGATTCATCGATGCCAAGGTGAATATGCATGAAGGCATTGTCAAATTGAACAGGGCCAAATGGGGGCGTGGTCCTGTGACTAAAAATTTGCAATCTCGACGTGTCTAGAGCAAGGTTTCGGTTCCGAATCAACTGGTGAAAACCATCTTTTTGTGAGAGAATGAAGGATCGCTGTTCAATTGATAGTGTGATGATACCATCTTTTGTTAGACAGAGACCTAATTCTTCACTCATCTCTCGAAGGATACACAATTGATTTGCATCAATGTCAATTTCCTCAGACAGTTCACGGTCATGCCTCGAGACCCCACCTCCACAAAATGCCCAGTACTCTGGGAAGGCAAGCATCGTCGGAGCCCGTTTTCCAAGCAGAACTTCGACACCGTTCAAGCCATCTCGCGTGATAGTCATTGTGGCTGTTGGACGAGGTGGCTTTCGCTCAAACCGGTCAAAGCGAATGCCTTCAGGGACTTCGCTCATAGAACACCTTCAAGGCCCGTGACCTTTGAAGTGTTGCTTTCGGCGTTCTTCAATCACTCGTTCTTACGAATGAGGACAGCTCCCAGGAGACCGATAACGGTCATGAGTGCTGTAAATCCTGGAACAGATTCAGAGAGTGGGTTCTCATCGCTGTAAGCTTGTGCGGAGTTGCTGAACAATCGGACAGTGTTCCAGTCGACGTTAACGTCATCGCTCACGGTGAAGTAATCGCCTTCTGTGAGGGTTCCCGAATCGTCAGAGTCAAAGAAGAAGACGCCCATTGAGCCACCTTCAGCCATTGCATCAACCAAACTCACTGAGACAGAGGAGTCAGTACAAAGATACTCGTATTCATCTGTTGATTCAACGTATTCGTAATCGCACAGAGCAAGAACAGCGTTGTAATCGCTCAAATCTCCAGCATAAGCCATCATATCTGAGTTTTCAGCGTGGACCATGAAGTCGTATGTTTCGCCTTCTTCTTCCCATTCGTTGTCACCAACACACCACCATTCTTCTGACATTGTAAGCCATTCATCCGTACTTGAGTATGAAATTGCTTTTGCATAGTAGCAACCATCGGAAAAGGAATTGCCGCTGATTTCAACATATGATACGTCTGCTTCATTGTATGACATGACCGTGGTATCTTCTTCATCATAGACGAGAATGACCACATCGTTGAAATCTCCGTCTGTATCATACTCGAGTTCCCACATGAGATCTTCGCCATCCCACCATAGGTTTGTTTCGATACCATCGCCTTCATATTCGTATTCGTCTGAGCCATCGTCACAATCTTCGACTCCGTCGTTGACCCAATCCATTGGAATGGACTGGTCACCCGAATCGCAGAGGAACATTTCTTCATATTCTTCAGCAACTGCGAAGATTCCGCTTCCAGTTGAATCGTCGTATTGATACATGATGATGATTTCTTCGTCGTCCCAAGAATCGTAAAAGACGATGAACATGTCGTCACTTCCGATGACCCAGCCCATCTCCATTGTACATTCATCATTGGTTGCATCGTAATCACCGTCACAGTACATTGCGTCTGCGTAGACTGACCATTCACCAATGGTGGCGTAGAGATACATTGTTGAATCATCTTCTTCGACGATTTCGACGAAGGCAAGAAGTTCTTCTTCATCATCCATAAACATGTACCATGACATTGGTAAAGTTGATTCCTCGCTTGTTAGTTCAAAGTCCATCCAAAATTCTTCCGAAATGAGCTCATCGCACATGCTGGTAATGAGATTGCTGTCATCCCAGTCCTCGAAGCCAGCAGTGGTCCACATTGAACCACTGATGAATCGGTCACAATTCCACACTGTCTCGTCTTCATAGTGTTCTTCATCATCATTCCACTCATCTTCACCGTTTGCACAGTCTGGGTACCCATCATTCACTTCATTGATCCAAATATGTGATTCATCCTCACATTCGAACCAATTAATTGGATTACCATTTTCATCGTACTGCTGTTCGTCTGAGCCATCTTCGCAGTCATCCATACCGTCGTTCACCCAACTGAATGGGATTTCGTCACCATTTCCACAGATGAACGTAGGCTCATCCCAATCAGAACTGTCGTCCCATGGTAAAGCTAGAATTCCACTGCCCGTACCTTCGTCATAGCTGTAGTAGACGTACAAATCTTCGCTTGATTCGTAATCGTAGACTTTCATGTACTCGTCATCAAATTGCATAATTTCTGCGATTGCAAGTGTACATAGGTCTTCTTCTGCATCATAAGTTCCACCATTGTTTTCACAGTCGACACCATTAGGGTCCTCACTGTTACCGTATGCGGTCATGACAAACATTTCTGTTTCATCCACCCAGTACATTGGGCCGTAGTCATCCATTGACCAGTATTCTGGAAGGTTGATGGTACCAGTGTATGTTGAATCAATTGTAGGTTCTGTGTAGTCTGAACCACAAATCGAAGTATCGAGATTTGTCTCCAACCAATCTTCCATCATCATTCCAAGGTCAACAATTTCATTACAATCCCAATAGGTATTGTCCACTGATTCTTCGAATTCGTCTGAACCATCAGCACAATCTTCCCAGCCATCGTTGACCCATTCAGCATCGATGACTTCACCATCATGGCATGTGTATCCATACATTGTGCCTGCGATGAAACCGCTTTGGGCGTTTGCATCGTATTGGTAATGAGTGAATTCGTCTCCTTCTTCGGTTTGCACTTCCATGTACATGTCATCGTAAGCCATAATTTCACCGATCACCATTGAACAGGTATCAGCGGAAGCATCGTAGGTTCCGCCTTCTTCTTCACACCACATACCAGTGGAATCGCCTGTCATTACAGAGTAATCGGACATGGTCATCGAAATAATCATGTCATTCGATATTGATATGAGCATGCCTTCTTCTTCATCGGCCATGTTGAATGCTTGAGGCATACCGATATCACCAACATAGGTTTCGTCGATTTCGATTGTGGTGTCGACAACTTCTCCGCACATCGAATCATCCAATGAATCCCAGTTTCCGTTTTCGACAGGTGTTGACTCATTCGTGAAATATTGACAATCCCAAATCATTGTCATCTCATCATTTGATTCTTCGTGGACCAATGTATCAAAAGATTGACCGTAACCAACTGTAAATGGCAATGCTTCTTGCTCTGTAAAGGTCGAAGTATCGATGTTCATGAGTTCAGCAATCTGTGCATCAGTAAAGGATGTGATTGTCATATCACCTTCGTCAGAGACGAGGTCAAACACTCGAACTTCCAAATTTTGGTCAACGTGGATAGTAATGGTTTGGACAACATCATCTACTGTTAATTCGGTTGAAAAGACAAACATAACCTCTGTTCCTTCAAGCTCGATTGTGCTGGTAAAGTTTGCAGTCGACCAATCAATTAGACTTGGGTCAACCATTCCCCCCTCTTCATTATCATCCATGTCATCTTCCATGTCATCTTCCATGTCATCTTCGTCTTGTGCGATCATTGCTGCAAGCGTTTCTGCTGGAGACATAGCACTGTTCATGTAGAATTTGTCGTCACCGTAGTCAACATAGATGGTGGAACCGCCTGTAGCAACAGACGTTACCCATGCTGATACAGCCATTCCATATCCGCAGGAATCTGTGGAGGCGGTGTATGTTGCACCCTCCGATTCACAATACATTGCAAGTTCAGATGCAGGAGCTCCTTCACCCATCATTTCTTCGAGGTAATCTGAGAAAGGAGAAATGACCAAGTTGAGGCTTTGACTCATATGAAGGCCATCTTGGGGAACTGCTTGAGTCATCGAAACTTCCATTGGCAGTCCTTCCATTTCAGTTGACATCTCCATCGATATACCCATTGTTTCACCTGCTGCTGGAGGATCATCCCATGTATCGAGGAAATCGGTTATTGATGTTGCCAAAATTGCTTCTGACATACATGCATCAGCATTTGTCGCCGATGCGTCGTAGTTGAGTGCACCAGGGTCATTACATCCTGGTACAACGGTTTCCACGAGTTCGTCTATTGTATCTTCTGTTAACCCCGTACATCCTGCAAGGACGAGCACGGAGACAATTGTTAGTGCAAGAGTCTTCTGCATGTTGTTATTTCAAAAAGGGTAGTATATAAAATATCTTAAAGTTGTGTAGACTCCTATCGATTGATGGAACCAGCAAATTCAGTTGAAGAGCACCTCCAGCAACTAGCAGTCCTTCACCAAGAAGCAGAGGATTTGGGTATTGATCTGTGGGGTGAACCGAAGCCAGTTCGTCCCTGGGCAAAATATGCTCTTGCATCGTTCATGATCATCATGATGCTCTCATGGGTGTCGAAATTACTCTTTCGGTTTGTTTGAGCCGGAGAAGAATCAAACCGCTGAGTTCAATAAGTCGAATTCTTCCGCCCTGATGAAAGTCCCTTAGTGTAGCGGTCCATCATACGGGATTCTGGTTCCCGTGACCTCGGTTCGAATCCGGGAGGGACTACTCTTTGCTTTCGCCCTCAACCGAAAATGAAACAACGTGCTCCAAAGCGGAACCAAATGTGATCATTCCAGAATAGTGTTTTTCTTCACCCCAGACCCGTACTCGTAAGTTGTATGTTGTCGTTGATTGCGTGTCGTTCCTGTCATGGTGCCGATGGAAATGAACAAACACCTTGTAGGTGCCCTCAGGGGGTGATTTCGCCCAAACCACATTTTCAATTGGCGTATTCGAAAGAGGTTTCTTGTTCATATCGTTGTCAAGGCGACCACCGCATTGGCTACGTCGTTTGCGGAATGAAATTTCTTCTTTCGAAGGCGTGTATATGTAGAGGTCGAGGTCGTTGTAATCATCCCAAGTAAGTGTAATTTGGACGGGTCCTGAGACAAGGCCTTCCCTTTTTGAGCGGTTGGCAAGGTCAAGTTTCTCTTCATCTGAAATATCTAACCGTGTCACTCCGGAGCCGAAAACTTCTTTTTGAGCAAATTTGAGATGCTTCTTCATGTTGTTACCAAGGGTTGCGTTCCAAGTTTTACGTTGGTCTTCTCTCTTTTCGGTGAATTCTTCATCTGTTGTCGCCGCTTCAATCTGAGGCCATTCTTTTGATAATTCAAACTGGTCGTAATTTTTCTCACGTGCATTGTCGCGTACTTTCCAAGCGTCGTATTCCTTTCCGTTAAGTGTCTCGACCTGTCTTGAAAACGTGACAAGTCGAACTTGCCCGTCAACCATTTCAATTTTAGAATTTAAACCATATTTTTCGGCCTCAGCCCTCGCCATCATCGCTTGTATTCTACGCCGTTTGCTGATGTAACGAAGGGTGAATAGAACGAGAACGAAAAGGCCAATAGTGGCACTCAGCACATCGCTTTGAATCGTTGTGCCTGCTATGCTTACCATATTGATCAGATGTTCTTTTTTCGAGATTGCCTCATCATCCCATCAGTGCCTGGTTCACCATGTCGAGTTGCTCTCGAGTGGGCCGCAATTCTTCATCGGTATGGTCAATGAGTGCCTTTGAAGGCAAATTGAGGTCTTCAGTAAAAGATTCTTTATTAGGATTGAAGTAAAGTAAACCGGTGACGTGTTTCTTATCTTGCTCGGCATTGTGCAATGCTGCTAATGCTGCGACAGCATCGCCTGGGTCGTGTTCTTCTGAGATGGTCTCCAATCGAATCACAGAGCCATCATGGAGTGTGATGTCTCGAAAATGACCTTCAGGAACTTCAACTTCAGGCATTGGATTGAAATGTGGGATGTAATCTGCCATGTGCAGAGTGATTTCGTTTTCCTTGACATAGCCATATGACCGCATTGATTCATCGTTGTTGTTGAAGGTCACACAAGGGGAAATCACATCGATAAGTGCAAATCCTTTGTGTGACATTGCGGCTTTGAGAATCGATGTAAGTTGTTTCTTCGAACCTGAAAATGAGCGAGCAACAAAGGTGCAGCCAAGATTTATTGCGAGTGCGGCAAGGTCAATTGGTTGAGTTTTGTTGATTTTTCCTTTCTTTTTCTTCGACCCAATATCAGCGGTTGCAGAATATTGACCTTTTGTGAGTCCGTACACACCGTTGTTTTCAACAATGTAGACCATGTCAAGATTTCTACGAATAGCGTGAATGAGTTGCCCGATACCAATTGATGCGGAGTCGCCGTCACCAGAGACACCGAGATAGAGTAAATCAGGATGTACTGCGTTTGCACCAGTAGTCACAGATGGCATTCTTCCGTGCACAGTGTTGAATCCATGCGATTGCCCGAGGTAATATGCAGGCGTCTTTGACGAACATCCTATTCCCGACATTTTTGCGATTCGATGTGGTTCAATCCCATTCTCCCATGCAGCATTGATGATTACCGTTGATATTTGGTCGTGACCGCAACCCGGACAGAGCGATGATGGCCCTCCAGTGTAGCTATCTTTTGGTTCGTTAATGACATTTAATTTGACAACTTTTTCGGTCATAGTCGCACCTCTTCAATTTTCTCCAGTATTTTATCTGCATATATTTGTGCTCTTGGCGGCATTCCATCCGAATATGCCACAGAGTGAACTTTCGGAACGAGATGATTTGGGATTTCTTTTCGAATGATTGTGTAGAGTTGTCCATCGCGATTGATTTCGAGAACGACGACCATTTCGTGACGTTCGATGAACGCCTCGATTTCGCTATGAAGGGGCAGAGCACGCACTCTACACTGGCTTACTTTCATGCCCGTTGCTTCCAAGATATCATCGATTTCTTGAATGGAATTTTCCATGCTTCCGAGATAGATGATGCCAACTTCGCATTCAGTTTCTTCGCGAAGGATAGGTTCTGGCAGGTCATCTCGAGCGTTGGTGATTTTTTGGCGCAATCGATTCATGAGGTAGAGGTAATCCTCAGGTTTTTCGGAATACTTACCGTCTTCGTTGTGGCCTGTTCCTCGGTAAAGAATCGGGTCCATGCCTGAACCAGGGAGTGTCCTGTAGGGGATGCCATCTCCATCAACATCTCTGTACCGTCCAAAGTTTTCAAACGCCTCGAATACATCTTTGTCACGTACGACTTTCCCACGATCCATTGGTTTTTCTGGATATTCAAATCCAGCACATGACCAACGATTCATGCCTAAATCAAGGTCAGATAAGCCGAACACAGGTGTTTGATATCGCTCAGCCACATCAAATGCTTTCCATCCGAATTCAAAACACTCTTCCACATTCCCCGGTATCATGACAATATGTTGCGTGTCTCCGTGACTCCCCTCGTAAAGAATTTGAATATCAGATTGCTGAGTTCGAGTTGGCAAACCTGTTGATGGCCCGACTCTGTTGACATCCCAAAATACAGACGGTACTTCAGCAAAATATGCGAGGCCGATGAATTCCTGCATGAGAGAAATGCCGGGTCCGGATGTCGCCGTCATTCCACGTGCACCAGCCCAACCAGCACCGATGACCATGCCTGCTGCTGCGAGTTCATCTTCGGATTGAATCACAGCGACTGTAGGTTCTCCTTCGTCGTTGAGTCTTAATTTTGGAATGTATCCGATAATCGATTCTGCGAGTGAAGACGATGGGGTGATTGGGTACCAGGAAAGCATTTGCACGCCTCCAAAGAGACACCCAAGAGCAGTTGCTTCATTGCCTTCGATGAAAAATCGTTCTTCTTTGCGGTCCCTTGGTTCGAGAATATATTCATCTTCTTTGGTCAGATTTTCTTTAAAATAATCCCTTCCGAGAGAAAGTGCGGTTGTGTTGAGTTCGATGGCGCTTGCCTTTCCTTTGAATTGCTTCATGACAGCGGACTCTAAGGCGGCTTGGTCGATTCCGATAATTTCAGCAAGGGCTCCAACATAGATGATGTTGGATACAAGTTTCGCAAGTTTGGGATTGAGTTTCCTTGCAAGTGAATTCATCGGTATTGGGTATGAGATGACATCTTCACGGTCCATTGGAAGTTTGCCATCGGAATTCCAAACCACGACAGTTCCTGGGAGAAGTGCTGCAAGGTCTTCTTCCCAAGTTGCTGGGTTGACCAAGACTTGGATGTCAACGCGATTTCCGGGAGCCTGATAGCCTTGGTCTGAAACTCGGATGATGTACCAGGTTGGTAAGCCAGAAATGTTGGACGGGAACAGATTTTTTCCACTCACTTCAATGCCCATGTCAAACATTGATTGAAGAAGAATAAGATTTGCTGATTGAGAACCAGTTCCATTTGCCGTGGCGATGTTAAGGGTAAAGTCATTGATAATTGATGCCATAAGCCATTCCTGCCGTCGCTTCACAGTGGTTCTGCTTACTCTTACCGATGGCAGTAAGTCTTTGAAGGTGTTGTTTCCCCTTTGTCAGATTCACATGCTGATATAGGGAAAAACAAAATTGGTGACCGCTTCGCCGAAGCATGGCCGGTGGAAATTCAACCTCGGAATCTAAAACAGCAGAAGACAACAGCCTTGGAACTGCATGGGAAAAAGCGGAGAAAGCAATCGCGAAGAATAAACCTGACCAAGCACTCTCAATACTCAGAGAGGCGGATGCAAAGGGAATCGAAGCAAAGACCCTCCACCTTGCGGGCCACGCAACTTGGCTTAAAGCAAAATCCTCTGGCTCAGTCAGAGAGTACCGAAGTGCTGCAGGCCTCCTTCGTGATTCTGTGAAAATGAATCCAAGAGACAAAAAATCAAATTCAATCTATAACGACCTGAAAAACGAGATGCAAAACAAACGCATCAGTGAGTCTGCAATTCCCAAATTGCTCTCAAATGGTGCGCCTACATTTGCAGGCATGGTCGTCATTGTTCTCGGTTTTGTCACCCTCCTTGCAACAATATTCGTTGCAAACAATATGGGTACTGAAACCACTGACATTGTCGAACTTCAAATGACCTGGAGTGAAAACGGCGTTGAAAAATCGGGAACAATCGTTCTTGAACTGTATCCTGACAAAGCACCTGTACACGTTGAAAATTTCAAAGAAATAGTCGCACAAGGTGAGTATGATAACACAATTTTCCACAGAGTTATCGACGATTTCATGATTCAAGGCGGCGATTTCACCAATGCGGATGGTACAGGTGGCCATGCACTCGTATGGTCGAATTATTGCAACGGTCAGGAAAGTACAGATTCCTCATGTGGTGGCCAAGGCGAAAACGCATGGACAATTCCTGATGAGGCGGACAACGGCTTGTTGCACGAGACATGCACGATTTCGATGGCAAAGACATCTCAAGCAAACACCGGTGGAAGCCAATTCTTCCTCATACCTGAAGACAGCAATGGCGGTCAAGGACCAACATGGCTCGATGGCGTGCACACCGTCTTCGGTTCGATCACCTCAGGATGTGACATTGTCACCACCATAAGTGATGTTCCAACTGGGCAAAATGACAAACCAGTCGAAGATGTCAATCTCGTATCGGCCACATTCGTTGGTCAATCAGAAACCGCACCTTGGTATCAGTTCTGGTAATCTATGCCTGCGACGGAAGAACGCACTCCGTTGCCTTCATAGACTCGATTTGATTGGCGTTTGATATGGAACCCCTAGACCCATTTGGT
>Ga0181568_10003434_pt1 | contig 14287 bp, 14 predicted proteins | sample 101ome_20_FD_133758 | JGI IMG/M metagenome (GOLD analysis project Ga0181568, IMG submission 133758) | Coastal salt marsh microbial communities from the Groves Creek Marsh, Skidaway Island, Georgia - 101404AT metaG (megahit assembly) | ecosystem: Environmental > Aquatic > Marine > Intertidal... | reverse complement strand
TAAAGAATTAGGTCCGGAAATGAAGAGTACAGGAGAGGCTATTAGATTTATTGAGGATATAAAAGATCCTTATTTTAGACAAATGGTCAATGAAAAATCAATGTATTTGAGTAAGTAATGTTTAAGTATTTTTTAATTGTTGTTGTAATTTATTTTTTGTTCAGGAGATTTTTTTCTGCTGCTATTAAGGTTTCAAGGCAACAAAAGGGGAAAAGAAATAACCCTCGATCAAAGAATAATAAACGCTCAAATACAAAATCTTCTGAACCATTTCTGAAATCAGATGGGATAGAAGAAATTGATTTTGAAGATTTAGATGAAAAGTAATGGTACTGGATATTATCATTTCTTTACCTCTACTTTTTGGTCTTTATTTAGGCTTTAAAAAAGGAATATTAAGGGTAGTTATAATACTATCCTTTTTTTTATTGGGTATCTTTTTAGGATTTAAGTGGATACCTATAATTAGCATTGAGATTGAGAAATTACTTCATGTCCATCAATTGCTTATCCCTTTAATGGCATTTTTAATAGTTTTTGTCTCTTTTATCGTACTAGGAAAAATACTGGTTAAGATAATTGAACGTTTTTTGAAATTTTTATATTTGAATTGGTTAAATAGGTTAACAGGTAGTTTATTAGGTTTCTCTACTGCCTTAGTGATGTTAAGTACAATAATTTGGTTATTTAATACTATTGAGCTTTTTCCTCCTGATATTAAATCAAAAAGCATTTTATATTCGTATACTGAGCCTGTAGCTCCAGCGTTATATGCTTTTGTGCCTCATTTAAGAGAATGGTTTGAAGCATTTGAGTCGTATTTTGCTTCCTACATGAAGTAAAATGTCAAAAAAAATAACGTATTTTGCCTCTAAATTATAATAGACAATTATGAGATTTGAAATTAAAGAAGAAAAGAAGTTTCGCTACATTGATGAAGGAGAAGGTGATGTAATTATGTTATTGCATGGTTTATTTGGAGCCTTGAGTAATTTTGAAGATGTAATTGAAAAGTTTTCAAAAACTCATAGGGTTGTAATACCCATGTTACCGTTGTATGAATTAACGTTAGTTAACACAAGTCTTAGTGGATTAGTAAAGTTTATACATAAATTTGTAAAGCATAAAGAGCTTGATAATTTAACATTACTTGGGAATTCACTCGGTGGACATGTATCTCTACTATACACTTTAAAATATCCAGAATTAGTTAAAGCCTTAGTTTTAACCGGTAGTTCTGGTCTTTTCGAAAATCAATTGGGAGGATCTTTTCCTAAACGAGGTGATTATGACTATATAAAAGCGCAAACGGTTAATGTATTTCATAATCCAGAAGCAGCTACAAAAGAACTAGTTGATGAAGTTTTTGGTATAGTTAATGACAGAGCAAAAGTTCTAAGAACAATAGCCTTGTCTAAGTCTGCAATTAGAAATAATTTGGCGGATGAATTACCTAAAATTACTCAATCTACTTGTTTGATATGGGGAGAAAATGATAATGTTACTCCACCACATGTAGCAGATGAATTTCATAAATTAATTAGTAATTCTGAGTTGCATTGGATATCAGAATGTGGACATGCTCCAATGATGGAAAAACCAACTGAATTCAATGATATTTTAGAAGCATATCTAAAAAAATAAGAAAAAGTGATTGCCAGGGAGATAATAACTGAAAGTATCCCGCCATTAAAATCTTCGGATACGGGTCAGCAGGCTTTATTCTTCATGCAAGAATTTAAGGTTAAACATCTTCCTATTGTTGATGGTACTCAATTTTTAGGATTAATTTCTGAAGGAGATATATTAGACCATAATCAGCCTGAAGCACTAATTTCAGATCATAAATTAAGCGTAACTAAATACTACGTAACTGAAAGTCAGCATTATTATGAAGTAATTAGGGCAGTTTCTGAATCTGATTTATCTATCGTTCCTGTTATTACTGAGCAAAAAGATTATGTAGGAGTGATCACGCTAAAAGATATGCTAAAATATCTTTCTGAATTAAATTCAATTAAAGATCCTGGCGGAATTATAACTTTACAGATGGGAGTTCATGATTATGCGCTTTCAGAAATAGCAAGAATAGTAGAGTCAAATGATGCTATTATTCTTTCGGTGAATGTTAATACGCTTAAAAACTCCTCCAATATTTTAGTTACGTTAAAAGTAAATACCAGCGATACTAGAAGAATTACAGCAACTTTTGAAAGGTTTTCATATACTGTATCCAATGTCTTTTTAGCAGAAGAATATCTAGATTCCTTTAAAGAAAGATATGACTCTTTGATGAAATATTTAGACCTGTAGCTATGAAAATTGCAATATACGGAAGGGTGCTACATCAGCAAGATATTCCATATGTCAAGGAATTAATAAATGCATTATTATCCAATGATTTTGAAATAAAATTTCACGAGGTCTTTTTTAATTTTATCAAGCAAGAAATTGATGTTCCAAAGGCTTATGAGTTATTTTTTAACTCGAAAGATTTGGGTAATGTTAATTTTGTTATTTCTGTTGGAGGGGATGGAACGCTTTTAGATGTTGTTACAATTGTTGGTGACTCTGGTATTCCTGTAATTGGAATAAATACAGGTCGTCTAGGATTTTTATCCACGATTAATAAAAGTCAAATTCCTGAGGTGGTGAGCGCAATAATGAATGGTAAATATTCTATAGAAGAAAGATCTTTATTGCGTTTAGACTCTAATAATTCTCTTTTTGGTTCAAGTAATTATGCTTTAAATGAATTTGCCTTACATAAAAAAGATGTTTCTTCTTTGATAGTAGTTCATACCTACATTAATGGAGAGTTTTTAAATTCTTTTTGGGCAGATGGATTAATAGTATCTACTCCTACAGGGTCTACAGCATATAACTTAAGTTGTGGAGGACCTATTGTTTTCCCAAACAGTAATAATTTTGTTATAAATCCACTTGCTCCACATAACCTTACTCAGCGTCCTATCGTAGTTTCTGATGATTGTGAGATCTCATTTGAGATAGAAGGTCGTAGTAATCAGTTTTTATGTACATTGGATTCTAGAATTGAAACGGTAGACTCTAGTGTACAAATGACAGTTAGGAAAGCTGATTTTACAATAAAGATATTAAGGGTTGAAACAGATGATTTTATGACAACATTAAGAAACAAAATGATGTGGGGTGTTGATAAAAGGAATTAATCCTTTTATATTTATTATATTATTGTAAAATGATAAGAAGTCTAATCATATTATCCTTAACTCTTTTTATAGGAGTAAATGCCTTGCAAGCGCAATATCGTGGACGTTTACAAGAGATAGGTGTATTTATGGGAGCCTCTCAGTTCTTAGGTGAGTTGGGTGGTAATTCAAAAATAGGTAGACCCTTTATCGCAGATATGGAAATAACTCTTACTAGACCAGCACTAGGTAGTTTTTATAGATATAATTTAAATCACTGGGTAAGTGTGAGGGGATCTTTGATTTGGGGTATTGTACAGGGTAATGATAAACTGGCAAATCCGCGTAATCTTCTAGCAGATGAATGGTTTAGGTATTATAGGAATCTAAGTTTTAGAAGCGGTGTTGTTGAATTTTCAACTCAGGTAGAAGTTAACTTTTTAAGATATGAACCAAGAAGAAAGAGATTTAGATTTGCTCCTTATGCCTTTCTTGGTGTAGGTGGTTTCTTTTTTAATCCTAAAGGTAAGATTAATCCTGATCCGGATGATCCAAATTCTAAGGAAAGATGGATTGGATTACAACAATATGGTACAGAAGGTCAAGGAACTGAATATTATCCAGGGTCTCCAAAATATGCACTCTTGGGATATAGTGTTCCAATGGGATTTGGAGTAAAATATGCGGTTAATAGGTATTGGAATCTAGGATTTGAACTAGGGCATAGACCCACTAATCAAGATTATATAGATGATGTTAGTACAACCTATCCGGGTAGAGATGTTTTTGATATATACGGAGATGATGCGCAATTAGCTTACAGACTTTCAAGAAGGTCATTGGAATATGATAATGGTTTAGGTTGGGCTGCTGCATCATCAGATATTTATCAGCAAAGAGGAGATCCTACTAGTTTTGACCATTATACCTTTATGGGTATGATTGTTGTTATTTTTAATATTACTGGAGGACGTGTTATTGCCCCTAAATTCTAATACTATATTTTTAAATCCTTCGTTAGTGTAGGTAATGTATACTCCTAGGATAATATTATACCTTTTTGTTTTATCTACTTTATTGTTAAAAGCACAAAGACATGAATTTGGTTCAAGCTTTGGTGCTACTAATTATTTTGGTGATTTGAATCATGAACAGCGGATAGAACCAGATTTTGGTTATTTTCAAATACTTTATAAAAATAATAGAACAAAATATTACACTTTTGGTATTAGCGCAGCCAGAGCTAGCCTATCTTCTTCGGATGCAAATTCAAATATAGCATGGCAACAGAATAGAAATGCTTCCTTTCGATCAAATATTAATGAATTAAGTAGTTTTTTGGAGTTGAATTTTATTCCAATGGATAAATCCGGGAAAAAAAACTTTATCGTGCCTTACATGAAGTTTGGTACAGGTGTTTTTAATTTTAATACTTTTACAAATTCTGGAGTGCCACTTACGGTTCTCAATACTGAGGGACAATCTATCTCCGGAAATCCGATTGCTAGTTTTAATATGTTTTTATTGTATGGCTTAGGGATCAAAATTGGCCTTGGTAAACATTTAAGCTTTGGTTTTGATATATCTTTGAGAAAGACATCAACGGATTATCTAGATGACGTTAGTGGTCTTTATCCAGATGAGGATATTATAAGAAGAGTATATGGTCAAGAAGCTGATCTAACATTGCAATATGTTAATACTAGTTTAGATGAAAATATAGATTTACAAGGAAAGCAAAGAGGTAGTTCATTTAAGTCTGACGACTATATTTTAGGTGGTTTTTTCTTTACTTACACCATAAATAATCCTAAATGTCCAATGGTTTTAGATTAGATTACAAAGCATTAGAAAATAAGAAATCATTCAACTATTTTTGTTGTTCTAATTGAGCCAAATGGTAGACATTTTTGAAAAAATTGATAAGAATAATTTACCCAAACATGTTGCAATCATCATGGATGGTAATGGTCGTTGGGCTAAAATGCACAATGAAGATAGGTTATTCGGGCATCGTAATGGTGTAGATGCAGTAAAAACTGCTGTAAGAACGGCTATGAAAATAGGTATAAAGCATTTAACGCTTTATACTTTTAGTACCGAAAACTGGGATAGACCAAAAGCTGAAATTGATGGTCTAATGTCTTTATTAGTTTCAGCTATTAAAAGAGAAGTGACGGAGTTAAATAGTCAGGGTATACGTTTGAATGTAATTGGAAACGTTGATGATTTGCCTCAAGGAGCAAAAATGGAATTGAATGAGGCTATTGAATTAACAGAGGCCAATAATGCTATGCAACTTAATTTGGCGTTGAGCTACAGTTCTAAATCTGAATTTGTTCAAGCATTTAAAAGTTTTTATACCGATGTGCTCTCTGGAAAGAAACAATTAGAGGACATAAATGCAGCAATGATAGATCAATATATGCAAACCTACGGAATACCTGATCCAGAATTAATGATAAGAACCTCGGGTGAGTTAAGGATATCTAATTTTATGTTATGGCAATTAGCCTATTCTGAATTATATTTTACAGATAAGTTATGGCCTGATTTTGGAGAAGAAGATTTAGTAGATGCAATCTATGATTACCAAAATAGAGAAAGAAGATTCGGGAAAACTTCTGAACAGTTAGGCTAATATGAAAAATTATATCAATAGTTATTTAATAATTTTTTTGATTGTATGTAATTTTTCTACATATGCTCAAATTGATACATCAGACGCATCTACCAAACAATTTAAATTAAATTTTGATAAGCCATCCCAATACCTAGTTAATAATATAAGGGTACAGGGAGCAGATAATTTGGACGCAGATATTATCATATTGCTTTCTGAATTAAGTATTGGTGAAACTATTGATATACCTGGTCAAAAATTAACAAAAGCGATACAGAAACTTTGGGATCAGGGTTTATTTAATGATGTTCAGATTTTGGTAGAGAACCAAATAAATCGAAAAATTGATTTAGTTATAAATTTGCAAGAGAGAGCTAAGCTATCTAAGTTTAGTTTCAGAGGTTTAAAGAAAGGAGAAATCACTGATTTAAAAGAGCAAATCGGCTTGGTTAGAGGAAAGGTAATTACAGATCATTTAAAAATCAGAATAAAAAATATTATTACTTACTTCTTGCAAGAAAAAGGATTCTTTAATACTAACGTTGAAATTATAATCAAGGATGATGATTCATTTGCTAATGGTCAGTCTATGTTAATTAAGGTAGATAAGGGACAAAAGGTTAAAATTGAATCCATTAACATAGAAGGTTTAAAATCCTTAAAGCAAGCAAAAGCTTATCGTTTATTAAAGGAAACAAAAGTACGCAAATGGTATAGATTTTGGAAAAACTCAAAATATATTGAAGCTAATTATAAATCTGATAAAGAGTCCATTATAGCTCATTATCATAATTTGGGATACAAAGACGCCAAAATTATTTCTGATTCAGTTGTAGTTATTGATAGTCAAAGCGTTGCCTTAAATATTAAATTAGAGGAAGGAAATAGATATTTTATTAGGAATATTACTTTTTCTGGTAATAGCAAGTATGAAGATTCAACGCTTCACGCAATTTTAGGTCTCAATAAAGGAACTATTTATGATCAGTCTTTACTTGATAAGCAACTGTTTGCTAATCCTTCAGGCTTAGATATTTCCTCACTGTATATGAATAACGGATATTTATTTTTTCAAGTCACACCAATTGAGCAAGCTATAATTGGAGACTCAATTGACTTAAAAATAAATATATATGAAGGTACTCAAGCTACGGTAAATAAAATTATAATCGCTGGCAATATGAAAACCAACGAGCATGTAGTTAGAAGAGAATTATGGACTATTCCTGGACAAAAGTTCTCTCGTTCTGATATTATTCAATCTCAAAGAGCTATTGCTAATTTAGGTTATTTTAATCCCGAAACTATGGGAATAAATCCTATTCCGCATCCAGAAACAGGTACTGTAGATGTTGAATTTAAATTAGAGGAAAAATCAACAGATCAAGTTGAAATGTCTGCTGGTTGGGGGGCTGGACGAATTATAGGAACGCTTGGTGTTACTTTTAATAATTTTTCAACACATAATTTTTTCAAGAAACACAGTTGGAGACCAGTGCCACATGGAGATGGTCAAAAGTTATCAATAAGAGCTTCCTCTACAGGTCCTCAATTTAGATCTACTAACTTTTCATTTACTGAACCATGGTTTGGAGGTAAAAAAGCCAACTCTCTTTCTTTGAGTATTTTTAGTACACTTTTATCAAACAAGATACCCCAAGCAATGGCTGCATTATATCCTAATTTAGTTGTTAATCCTGAAGACGAAGGTAAAATGGGTATAACTGGTTCAAATTTATCTTTTGGAAAGAAATTAAAATGGCCAGATAACTATTTTATGCTTATGTCTGGTATTGAATATCAGCGATACAGTTTAGAAAATTGGGCCAATAGAGGCTTTGTTTTTGGTGATGGTATATCTCACGCCATTGCATTGCAAGAAGTATTTTCTAGAACTTCAATAGATCAGCCAATGTATCCAAGAACTGGATCTAAGATGAGTATAACAGGTAAAGCAACACCTCCTTATTCTCTATTTTCTAACAGAGATTGGTCAAATGTTTCGGATGATATCAGATACAAGTGGACTGAGTATTATAAGTTTAAATATGATTCTGAGTGGTATACAACTATTTGGAAAGATTTGGTTGCCAAAGCTAGATTTAGTGCAGGTTATATTGGTTCTTATAATAACCAAAAAGGAGAGTCTGCTTTTGAGCGATTCCAATTTGGTGGTAACCCTATGTTGCAAGGAGGCCAAATGGGTCAGTTTTATCTTGGAGTGGATCAGGTAGCTATGCGTATTGTTACTCCAGAAGACATCGCTTTTGGTTCAAGTATGCAGACTACTTATTCTGTTTTTAACAAGTATAGTATAGATTTAAGATATCCCCTCACACTAAGTCCTATGTCGACTATTTACGTTCATGGGTTTTATGAAGCTGGAAGAGCTTGGGCTGCTTTGCAAGACTTTAATACCAATGATACAAGACAAGTTGTTGGTGCTGGTGTAAGAATATTCTTACCAATGTTGGGCTTAATAGGTTTTGATATTGGTATGAAATTAGGACCTGAATTTGCAGGTAATAGAATGGGTACTTTTTTTACTATCGGAATGGATCCTTATTAAAATATTTGTCATGAAACATTTTCTTTTACTCTTACTACTAGCCTTAACAATTACTTTTGATGCTAGTGCTCAAAAGTTTTGCTACGTTGACATTGATTATATTATGGCTAGCATTCCTGAATTTCAAGATGCACAGGCAGAGCTTGATGCAGCTTCAAGAAGATGGGAAGGAGAAATGAATAATCTCAAGACAGATATAGATAATATGTATCGTGTTTATTATGCAGAGGAAGTATTGTACACTCCAGAGATTAAAGAAAAAAAGTTACAAGAAATTAAATCAAAAGAAAAGGCATTGGAGCAATATACCCAAGATAAGTTTGGATACAAAGGCGAATTATTTACTAAACGTCAGGAGCTCGTGAAGCCTATTCAGGATGCTGTTTATGAGGCTATTGAAAAGTTAGCTAATGATAAGCGCTTTGATTTTGTTTTAGATAAGAGTGCTAGTGTAACAATCTTATATGCAAAGTCGAGTTATGATAAGAGTGATCTTGTGCTCAAATATTTAAGTTATTAATCAGTTTTAGTTAATTTTATAAAATCAATCATTCATAAAAATTAGAGATGAAAAACTTATTATTAATATTATCAATAGCAGTTGTTGGTGTCGTTGGAGCTCAAAAGGTAGCTCATTATGATAGTCAAAAAGTATTAGAGCAATACTCAAAAGCCAAACAAGCCTTTACAGATTTGGATCAATTTCAAAATAATTTAATTGGAGAGATTCAAACTATGCAAACAACTTTAGAGGAGCAATACAACAAATTACAACAGAATGGTGCTGCAATGTCTGAATGGGAAAGGGAGCATTTAGCCTCTTCTGTACAAGATTTAAACCAAAGAGTTCAAATGGCGTCTCAGCAAGTTCAAGAGCAGGTTTTCAATAAAAGAGCTGAATTATTTGAACCTATTTACGCAGACATTGAATCAGCATTAAAAGCGATTGCAGAGGCAAAAAAATATGACTATGTCTTAGATTTAAGCGGAAGTAGAGGTATTTACGCTTCAACTATATTAGACTTAACTGATCAAGTAATAACCAAATTAAGTCAGGGATCAACGGCTAATTAATGCTTTGATTCTTGCTGAAATTAATTCATAATTTGTTTCGATTATATCAGAGGCAGCCTTTTTGAAGGTTGCCTTTTTTATTGCCTCTGCATCTACTTTATTCATAGAAATAAACGATGAATGTTTATTCAAGTGTTGGGCTAAATATTCTTGCTCTGTTTGGCCTGGTGTTGGAATTATAATTGCATTTGCCCTAAGAGCTGCATAATCCATAATACTACTGTAGCCAGCTCTAGAGATAATTATTTCACTTGCGTTGATAATATTTTCTAAATCCTTTCCAAATGCAATGTTTTTAATTGTTAAGTTATTTATGTTTTCTTCTTTTTTAGATTCAGGCTTTCCACAAATTATTATTGACTTCTCTTGAAGTTCTTTAAGTACATTTATTATTACCTTCTCTAAAATTGTTCTTTGTGGTTCAGGTCCTGAGATAATAGCACAATACTTGTATTTTTTTTCTATATTTTCATAGCTAAAGCGCGAGATTGGACCAATAAAAATTTTATCAATTGCAATTTTATCTTTTGATAATTGTCCTGAAAGGCTTTTTTCATTGTTGTAGTCAGGTATCCAGCACTCAGAATATTTTTTAATAAATCGATGATTTAAACAAAAAATTAATGGCTCCATCCATTTTAATGGTGATTTGATTCGTATTTGATGTGTAATGAAAATACTAGGGATTTCTTTATGATAACAGCCGAATTTGTTGTCTGAAATAATTAAGTCTATAGCTTCTTGTTTACAAAACTCTTTTATCCATTGGTGTTCTTTTCTTATATTTATGAAAAGAGATGGTGTTTGTGAAAGCATTTTGAATGGTAGCCAAAACGCATTTTGGGAATAGCTTATGTTATAATCAGGTAAATTAATTATTTCTGTATCTGGATATTCAGTTTCTAATAATTTTTTCGATCTACCACTTGAAGCTATTATAAGTTCGTAGTTTTCTGATTTTAAATGATTTATAATAGGAATTGACCGCGTAGCATGACCTAGTCCCCAATTGAGAATACAATATAAAATTTTCTTTTTGTTCGATATTTGGACTTCAGGCGACAATATGTACTTCAATTACTAGTAATTGTGGTAAAATTAAAATAAATTAGGATAATGAGAACATTAATGATAATTGGTATTTCAATTCTACTCACTTTTGCAGTTTATGCCTGCCAAGGAAGTAAAAAATGTAACACCTGTCCTCAATGGAGTATTACCAATTCTAATATTTAAATTATCACAAAAACAAAATAGTTATGATTCAAGATAGTATTGAAAAAGCCTTAATTGGTCAAATAAAAGTAGAAGGTTTTTCATCCAATCAATATTTAGCAATGGCTTCTTGGTGTGAAGTGCAAGGATTTGTTGGTGCAGCTCAATTTCTATTCATGCACTCTGATGAAGAACGTATGCATATGTTAAAGCTTTTTAAATTTGTCAATGAAAGAGGTGGTCATGCCAGACTAGAGGTATTAGACTTGCCAAAATCAGATTTTACGTCTCTTTTAGAGATTTTCGAAGAACTTTTAGCTCATGAAGTGAGAGTGTCTTCAGCTATTAATGATTTAGTTGGGCAAACACTAGAGGCAAAAGATTATACAACTCACAACTTTCTACAATGGTATGTTTCTGAGCAAATTGAGGAAGAAGCACTTGCAAGAACGATTCTTGACAAACTTAAATTAATTGGTAACGATAAAGGTGGATTATATTTGTTTGATAACTATCTTGAGGAATTATCTTCCCAAGACCTTTCTCAATAGAAGATATTATAATCTATTTAAAAACTCGTAAAGCCTCAATATTGAGGCTTTTTTTATTAATTAAATTTCTCTTTAAGAAATTTCGCTGTTTCAGTTTCTGTATGGATAATATCTTCAGGTTTGCCGGTAAATACTATTTGTCCTCCTTTATCTCCTCCATCAGGCCCCAACTCAATAAGCCAATCGGCATATTTTAATACATCTAAATTATGTTCGATAACAATAATACTATGTCCTCGCTCAATCAAGGCATCGAATGCTTTTAATAATTTTTCAATATCATGAAAATGCAAACCAGTTGTTGGTTCATCAAATATAAATAAGGTGGGATTTGAATCATTAGTATCCAATAAAAAGCTAGCTAATTTTAGACGTTGAGCTTCTCCTCCACTAAGTGTGTTGGAGGGTTGCCCTAGTCTTACATATCCCAAGCCAACTTGTTGTAATGGATATAGTTTTTTGTGTATTTCTTTTCTATCTGCAAAAAAATCAATCGCATCATCAATGGTCATATTAAGTATATCATTGATGTTTTTATTTTTGATTTTAATTTCTAGAACTTCTTTTTTAAATCGATTGCCATTGCATTCGTCGCATTTTATTTTTACATCTGGCATAAACTGCATCTCAATATTGAGATATCCATCGCCTTTACATTTTTCACATCTACCACCTTCTACATTAAAGGAGAAATAGGCTGGTTTGAAACCATTTAATTTGGATGATTTTTGTTCTGATAGAAGTTTTCTGATGTTGTCATATGCTTTTACGTATGTAACAGGGTTTGATCTGCTAGATCTTCCAAGAGGATTCTGATTAATAAATTCTATTTTCTTAATTGACTTTACATCCCCGGTAATATGATTAGGAACGATAGCTTTATTTTCATATATATTCTTGAGTTGCGGATATATAATTTCTTTGATTAGAGTTGTTTTGCCTGAACCGCTTACCCCACCTATTGTAACAAAAGTATTGAGTGGGATTTCAACTTCGATATTTTTTAAATTATGTTTATTACAGTTTTCAAATTTAATTTTATTGGAGAATTTTCGTTTTGGGTTTGGTATTTTGATATCTAATTGACCGGTTAAGTATTTTGCTGTTAAACTGTTTTCTTGTGTTTCCAATAAATCAGAAGATCCATTGAAAACTACTTTCCCTCCTAGTTCACCGGCCAACGGTCCCATATCTACTAAGTGATCTGCTGCTTTCATAATATCTTCATCATGTTCAACCACTACTACTGTATTCTGTAGATTTTTTAATTTTTTAAGCACTTTAATAAGCCTAACGGTATCTCTAGAATGTAATCCAATACTTGGCTCATCTAAAATATAGAGAGAGCTAACTAGAGAGGAGCCAATATATTTTCCAAGATTAATTCTTTGACTTTCTCCACCCGATAGTGTTCTAGCGTCTCTATTGAGTCCTAAGTAACCAAGGCCAACATCATTTAATACTTCTAACCGCTGATTGATTTCTTTTAAAAGTCTTTCAGCTATTTCATGATCATTTGCACTCAGATTTATATGGGTGAAGAAGTCTAGAGCTTCTGCAATACTCATACTTAAAATTTCCTTGATATGTGTTCCGTTTATTTTAACATATTCTGTTTCTGTTTTTAAGCGAGTTCCATTACAATCTGGACAAATTGTTTTTCCTCTGTATCTAGATAATAAAACTCTATATTGAATTTTGTAAGCATTTTCTTCTAGTTCCTTAAAAAAGTCATTAATTCCTTTGAAAAACGCGCAACCGTCCCAAAGCATTGATTTTTCTTGTTTGCTTAATTCATTATAGGATCTAAATATGGGGAAATCATTTTTTCTTGAACCAAGTATAACTTGTTCTTTCCACCATTTCATTTTCTCTCCTCTCCAGCAGGCAATACCATCATCATAAACCGATAATGTTTTATCCGGAATAACTAGATCTGGATTAATTCCAAGTATTGTGCCATAGCCCTCGCATGTTTGACATGCCCCATTAGGACTTGTAAAGCTAAACATATGATTGGAAGGCTTTTCAAATTTAATTCCGTCAAGTTCAAATCTATTATTAAAGGATCTTGAAATAGAATCAAGTATGTGAATTTGACACTCTCCTTTACCTTCAAATAATGCAGATTCAGCTGAGTCGGCTATTCTATTTTCTGTTTCTTTATGATTTGGTTTTATGGTAAATCTGTCTACTACCACCTGATATTGTGATAGCGATGAAGGAGGATTTTCTATTAAAGTTTCAATTTTTATAAAATTTTGATCTTTGTATAGTCGATTAAAACCTTTTTGCAATAGACTTTCTAAGCTTTCTTTCGTTTCTTTTTCTGAATTGATATCAAAAGTTATAATGGCTTTTTCCCCTTTTTTATAGTCATTGAGAAAGGTTAAAATCTCTGCGACTCCTTCTGCTTTAACTTCTTGCTTGGATATAGGAGATATTGTTTTACCAATTCGAGCAAATAATATTTTAATGTAGTCATATATTTCAGCAGAGGTAGCAACTGTAGATCTAGGATTTTTGGTGTTGGTTTTTTGTTCTAAGGCTATTGCAGGACAAATACCTTTTATATATTCTACTTTTGGTTTTTGTATTTTCCCCATAAATTGCCTGGCATAGGAAGATAAAGATTCAACATATCTTCTCTGACCTTCAGCATATAGGGTGTCGATAGTTAAAGATGATTTCCCGCTTCCTGAAACACCAGTAACAACAATAAGTTTGTTTTTGGGTAGAGAAATGTCAACATTCTTTAAATTATGCTCCTGAGCTCCTTTTATTTCAATAATCTTTTCCATGCTGCGTGCTATCTTGTAGGCTTAATATCTTTTGATATTTGTTTGAATAAAATAAATTTGCTAAATTCAAATGAGAGGCCATTTAATGTAATGGCCCAATTAATCACTAAAATACACGGAGGAGCGCATATAGACTAATTTTTACTCTTTTTTATTCAAGTATCTATCACAAATCCAAAGAGAGGGAAATTATGTTTAGTTCAAGTGTATTATTATCCGACAAAGAATTATTAAAAATGTTCAGAGCTGGTCAAGAAGAGGCTTTGAATCAAATTATTTTAAAG
>Ga0181568_10003428_pt1 | contig 14309 bp, 14 predicted proteins | sample 101ome_20_FD_133758 | JGI IMG/M metagenome (GOLD analysis project Ga0181568, IMG submission 133758) | Coastal salt marsh microbial communities from the Groves Creek Marsh, Skidaway Island, Georgia - 101404AT metaG (megahit assembly) | ecosystem: Environmental > Aquatic > Marine > Intertidal... | reverse complement strand
TGTTTCATTTTGAATCCTCCAAGTACAAAATATTAGACAATACTTGACTTTTTATGGGGGGTCAAAAGGCTTTTTTTGATGCTAATTAGGTTTTATTAGGTGGAGTTTAGAGCAGCAGTTAATAAAGTTCTTGTTTTACTTTGTTGATAACATCAGCTTCTACAAAAAGTTTGGCATTGCGGCAGGCATTATAGATAGCTTCATCATTAGAGCTGCCATGAGAAATAATAGAAATTCCATTAACACCACCAAGTAATGCTCCACCATAAGAGTTTGGATGTACATGCGCTTTGATTTCTTCAAAGACACTTGAATTTTTTAATATTAAAGCGGCAATTTTTACAAGAGGAGATCCTGCTTTTAATTTTTCTTTGATTTGTTCAGCAAAAATTTTCAACCCCCCTTCAAGTGCTTTCAAATGAATATTACCGACGAAACCGTCACATACTGCGACTTCACATAAATCATCAATAATAGTTTTGCCTTCCACGTTTCCAATAAAATTTAAATTTTTATTGTCGCTTAGTAGCTTATATGTTTCTTTGTAAAGTTCGGTTCCTTTTCCTTCTTCTTCTCCAATATTCAAAAGCCCGATACGAGCGTTATCAATATTAAATATGATTTTGCTTAAGATCTTACCAATAACAGCATTCTGTAGCATTTGTGCCGCAGTAGCTTCAACATTGGACCCACCATCAATCAAAAACATTTGTTTCAAAGAAGTTGGAATCAAAGTACAAATGCATGGTCTCTCAAAACCTTCTATTCTTTTTAAAGTAAACAAGCTCGTTGCTGTTGCAACTCCAGTGTTGCCAGCGGCAATGACAGCATCCGCAGTGCCTTCTTGAACTAATCGATTAGCAATAACAATACTTGCATCTTTTTCTCTACGAGCGGCACGAGCAACGTCTTTTTCGTCCATTGGAATTTCTTTGTCAGTATGATAAATCTCAACCAAATCATTTTTCAATTGATGTTTTTGCATTATGTTTTTGATTTTTACTTCATCACCAACTAAAATTATTTTGCACTGTAACTTTTCGGCAGCCAAAAAACCACCTTTAACAGTTTCAAGCGGGGCATAATCCCCTCCCATAGCATCAATTGCAATTACTGGAGTTTTCATGATTTAAAAGTTTATTCAAGTTCCTCAAAAGGCTCTTCATCAAATTCTGGCTCTTCTATAGCTGCAGAATTTACTAAAGCAAGTTGTTCACTACCATCTGATTTATCTATGATATCAGCTGCCGCTTGAACTTCACTGTCTTCTTCTGGTTTGATGATTGGTGTAATATTTACTACGCTATCATCTTCTTCAAGTCTTTGTACTTTTACACCCGTTGCCATTCTTGATTGGAACGGAATGTCAGAAACAGTTTGACGAACGATGATTCCATTTGCTGTAGCAATAATAAATTCATCATCATGACTAACTATTCTAATTGTGGCAAGTTTGCTTTTAGCTGTTTTAAATTTGGTTCCAATTAAACCAAGTCCACCTCTACCTTGAACTCTAAATTCAGATATTTTGACGCGCTTACCAAAACCATCATTAGTAATCACTAATAAGTTTGCATCTTCATCATCTGAGTTAATAACATCAAATCCAACTAATTCATCACCTTCTCTAAGACTTATAGCTTTTACACCTTTAGCGGTTCTTCCCATTGGTCTAACATCACTTTCGCTGTAACGAATTACCATGCCGTCTTGAGTACCCAAAATAAAAGTTTGTGTACCATTAGAAATTCTTACCCAGCTTAATTTATCCTCTTTATCAAGGTTGATTGCAATGATTCCAGATTTTCTAACAGATTCAAAATCAGCTAAAGAGGTCTTTTTAATTGTGCCTTGTTTAGTTAACATGCTCAAATAAGTACCTTCATCAAAATCTCTTGCTGGAATCACAGCCGTAATATTGTCCGAAGACTTGATATTAATAAAGTTTACTAAAGCTTGACCTTTGGCTTGTCTACTTCCTTCAGGTAGGTCATAAACTTTTGTTGAGTAAACTTGCCCTTTATCAGTAAAGAATAAAAGCGTATCATGCATAGAGGTCACAAAGAAATGTGCCAAATCATCTTCATCACGAGTTTTGATACCACCCTTACCTTTGGTTGCACGTCTTTGTCTTTCAAATGTAGTAAGTGGGATTCTTTTTACGTAACCCTGTTGAGTAATAAAGACAGCCATTTTTTCATCGGCAATTAAATCTTCCATGCTCATGTCACCATGGTCATGAACGATTTTTGTTTTTCTTTCGTCAGCAAATTTTTCAATAATTTCTTGAGTTTGTTCTTTGATTACATCAAGTTTCAACTGTCTACTTGCAAGTAATTTATTTAAAGCTTTGATTTTCTTCTCAAGTTCTTTTGCTTCTTTTTCTAGCTTCTCTTGTTCTAAGCCTGTTAACCTTCTTAACTGCATGTCGAGAATTGCAGTCGCTTGAATTTCTGTAAGTTTAAATTTCTTCATTAAGTCTGCACGCGCAATCTCAGTTGTTTCAGAATTCTTGATTAGCTTGATAACTTTATCAATATCGCCAATAGCAACAAGTAACCCTTCAACTATATGCAACCTTGCTTCTGCTTTATCAAGGTCAAATTGAGCTTTTCTGGTAATTACTTCAACTCTAAATTCAATAAACTCTCTTAAAATTTCAGGTACGCTTAATTGGCGAGGCTTACCTCTAACAAGCGCAACAATATTTACAGAAAAGTTTTGTTGTAATTGAGTGAATTTTAGTAAGTTATTCAAAATTACTTGTGGGTTAGCGTCACGTTTTAATTTGATAACAATTCTTGTGCCATCGCGTCCTGATTCATCGTTAGCATCTGAGATACCAGTGATTCTTTCATTTTTAACAAGGTCGGCAACTTTTGTGATAAAGGATTCAGCACCAACTAAATAAGGCAATTCAGAAATAATAATTGCTGTTTGTGAAGAAGTTTTACCCTTAGCAATTTCCTCAATTTTATAAGTACCTTTTTGAGTTATGCTGCCGCGACCAGTTTCAAAATAGTCTTTGATTCCTTTGTTACCAACAATACTGCATCCAGATGGAAAGTCTGGAGCTTTGACAATTTTATTTAAATCATTTGAAGAGATATCAGGATTATCAATAATCGCAGTAACACCTTCTAAAACCTCTCTTAAATTGTGAGGCGGGATATTTGTTGCCATACCAACAGCGATACCTGTTGTGCCATTTACTAATAGCATTGGTATTCTTGAAGGTAAAACTTTTGGTTCTTGTAAAGAGCCATCAAAATTATCTGTGAAGTCAACAGTGTTAGATTCAATATCACTTAAAATATTTGCAGTAATTTTTTCTAATTTACACTCGGTATATCTCATTGCCGCAGGACCATCGTCTAAGCTACCGAAGTTACCGTGACCATTTATAACTTTGTATCGAGTACTAAAAGGCTGCGCCATTCTTACTAATGAATCATAGACAGCAGTATCGCCGTGCGGGTGATACTTACCTAAAACTTCACCTACAACACGCGCACATTTCTTGAAAGGTTTATCGTGGTGCATTGCCATGTCGTGCATTGCAAATAAAATTCTTCTGTGTACTGGCTTTAAACCATCTCTAACATCAGGTAATGCACGAGATACAATAACTGACATCGCATAATCGATAAAACTTTGTTTCATCTCGTCTTTGATGCTGATATCGTTAATTTTTCCGCCGGTTCTAAATAAATCTTTCATTTGTGAATATAGTAATTTTACTATAGATAGCTAACAATTAGGCTTGAGACACTTCGGACCGTGTCATTTTTGTCTCATTTTATTTATCTCTTAAGGATTCGCTAATTTGTCTCATCTAATATTTTCTACAAAAACAAAAAAACCAAACTCTAAAAAGAGTTTGGCGATTTTGTTGATTTTAAATTTCAATTAATTACTTTTCACGTAATCTTTGAATTGTTTACCAGCTGAAAAAGCAGGAACACTTGAAGCAGGAATTTGAATTTCTTCTCCAGTTCTTGGGTTTCTACCAGTTCTTCCTTTTCTATCTTTTTTAGAGTAAGTGCCGAAACCAGTTAAAGTTACTTTTTCACCTTTAGCTACTTGAGCTTTAATTTCGTCAAGTAAGCTTGTTACAACTTCTTCTACTTGCTTTTGACTCATTCCTAAATCATCAGCGATTTTTGCAACTAATTCACCTTTATTCATCTTGGATAATCTCCTTTAGTTTTTTTTAGAGTGCTTTAATACTGCACCTATAGTGAAATTACTATAAAAACCCGTTTCTGGGCAAGTTTTCTAGCATTATTTTTTAAAAAAAGACAAATAAACATAAAAAAAAGTTCATTTTCAGTGTATAATTGCCCTTGAGAGTATGTATTGACGCAAAAGCTCAAGATAATTTATGGATTTAGGTGGAATTAACCCAAACTCTTTTAACCCTTTGAACAAAGGGGCGTCAACTAGCGCAGAATTAGAACCATTAGTGAAATTGATTGCAACTCGTTTGGGTGTTTCTGATTTTACGGCATTTCGAGTTTTGAGAAAGTTTATGGCTGGTGCTAACGCAAGTACCTTTTCTGAAATTTCAAGTTTTGTCAATAAGTTTTTAGGAGACACAACTAATCAAAGACAAGTAAATGAGCTGGCAAAGGATTTACAAAATTTACAAAATAATCCAGAAGCAAAAGAGCAAAATTTTAAACCTGTAATTGAAAGATTGCAGTATGGTTTAGTTCAAGCTCGACAAAATATTCAAGTGCAACAAGCAAGTGCTCAGCAAATCAATGCTCAAGATCGCTTTGTGGCAGCAACTCAGGCAAAAACAGTAAACCCTTCTACTGAGTTGGTGCAAAGTCCAAAAAACTTTGCTTCATGGCTTGTTAATAATAAAGCCGCTTTTATTTTACTGAAATCAAATCCTGATTTAAGTTCTCTATTGCTGGCTTTGCAAAATCCACAAATCCAAAAATCGCCAGCATTGTTTTCACAACTTGTTGCTTTGATTTCTCAAATACTTAAATTGAAGTCAGGTAAATCATTGACCGAAGATATTGATGAAACTAAAAAAGAAGAATTTGAAAAAGAAGAAATGACAAATTACCTTGATAAACAAAGCGCGCGTGTTAGTGATTTGAAAGAAACGGTTGGCGTTAATAAAGTTTCACACCTAAAAGATTTTTTACTCGAAGCAGAAAGATTTGCTGAAGAAGAAATTGCTAATTTATGGTCTTTGACTTTGAAAAAAGAAAAAGAACTTGAAAGGAAATTAAAAAAAGAATTTGGTAAATTTAAACAAAAGAAACAAGACGAAAATGAGTGATTACAGAACAGCATTAGTAGAGTACATTAGTGATAATTTTGCTCCTGAAGATATGGTTTTAAAAAATATTCTTGAACAGCAAAAAAATGGTGGTGGTCCAATGATGAATATTGGTCCAGACCAAGGAAAATTTTTGTATTTATTGGTGAAACTTTTAAAACCTAAGTCAATATTAGAGATAGGATCTTATTATGGTTATAGCGCAGTTTGGTTAGCAAGAGCACTGAGTGACGGGCATTTAACTTGTGTGGAAAAATCACAAAAACAATGTGAAATTATAGAAGCTAATTTAAAAGCTGCTAGTTTAGAAACAAAAACAAATGTCATGCAAGCATCAGGAATAGATGCCATGCAAAGTTTTATTCAACAAGAAAAATTTTTTGATTTGATTTTTATAGATGCTGATAAAAAAAACTATCCAAATTATTTTCATAATGCTTCAATGCTTTTAAAACAAGGAGGAGTTTTGCTTGTTGATAACTGTATTTGGGATGGCAAAATTTTAGATGCAAATCCAGATGAACAAACTCAAGCAATTAAAGACTTTAATTTAGCTTTAGCTCAATCAACAGATTTTGATTCTACTTTATTGACTATTCAAGACGGACTCTGTATGGCAATCAAAAACTAATTATTTATGACTCGTCAGAACTTAACCATGCGCTAAGTGTGCCAGCAATTTGTTTGCCTTGACAAAGCTCTCTGTTGGCTTTTGCTAAAAGCCTTGTTGCTGGTCGTGAATCTAAAACGGTTCTATTGTTTTTATCAAACTGCTCTAAATAAAAATTGCAAGCTTGAACCGTTAAGCCGTCAAGTGTAGATAAACCATAAAATCTACATGCAAAAGGTCTATGTTCATGGATTTGACAGCTTTTGCTTTCACTCAAAAAAGGGCATTCGTGAGCAAAATTATTTGGATTCATTTCTTTTTTATCCTGCTTGTCTAAGTCAATTAAATTTAATTTTTCAGCAAATTGAACTTGGTGTTCAAGTTGGTTTTTTTGTGCTTTTTCTACAAATTCTCTAATATCAACTTTAGTTTTTATATATTCAAATTCCAGTTTAGTGACTAGTGGCGGAGTGTAGACACAACAATCAACACATTTATTTCTAAAACAAGTTTCTTTGTCAATTTTTGCTTGATTTTCTACTTGTGCTTGCAGCTCAGCAATTTCTTGATATACAGTTGCTAGTTTTTCTTGATAATTATTTTCATCAAAAATAATTTTAGTTTCTAATAGGTCTAGTTTGTAATTGATTTTTTCTTGTTGGTAGTTACTAAAATCAAGTTGTAAATCATCATCTATATTTTTAAAAAAATTTTTGACACTACTAAAGTCAATATTTTCTTTTAGTTCTTGATGAATATAAGCAAGCTCTTTACTGATTTTATTTGCTATAAAATCTTTGATTTCACCAATGGAAATATCTCGTGCATTAATTTCTTGTTTTTGACTTAGTTTATAGTAAATTTTAAATGCTTTAAGAGCAAAGCTATCAAGCAAATGTGGTTTTTCTTGAAAAAATAAATCAATTTTGTTAAATTCTTTGTTTTTAAAATCTTGCATTAATAATTTAAGTCTTTCTAAGCTAGCTTCCTCTTGAATTAATTCTTTTAATCCAGAGCTAAGGTTTTTAAATTGATAATTAGCAGACATTTAAAAGTTTTTTCTTTTTATTTATGCCTCACTTTGCTATATTTTTAACTATGAAGGTAATATTTATGGGCACTCCAGATTTTGCAGTGCCAGCCCTAAAAAAAATATTTACTGCAAAGAATCACGAGTTATTGTTTGTGATTACTCAGCCTGACAAAAAAACTGGACGTAAACAAATTCTAACTGCACCCAGTATAAAAAACTTTGCTATTGAAAACAATATCGAGTTTTTTCAACCTGAAAATATCAACAAAGACCTAGAACTACTTGAAAAAATCAAAACAATAAAACCGGATTTGATGATTACTGTTGCTTATGGACAAATTTTAAAACAAGAAATTTTGGATATTGCGCCAATTGTAAACCTACATGCAAGTTTATTACCTTTGTATAGAGGACCTGCTCCCATTAATTGGTCTTTAATTAATGGTGATAGAAAGGTTGGCGTGACTACCATGCTTACTGCAAAAGGTGTTGATACTGGTGATATGCTTTTGAAATCATCTATAGAAATTGATGACTATATTAATTCTAATGAGCTAACAGATCTTCTTGCGGACTTGGGTGCTGATTTATTAATAAAGACTCTTGATGAGTTTCCTTTACTCAAAGCTGAAAAACAAAAAACCATAGAAGACCCGGCATTGCAGTATGCACCTTTCATGGATAAAAACTTAGGTTTGATAAATTTTTCGCAAGAGTTTTTAGTTTTAAAATCAGCTAATCCAAAGCAAGATTATTTTTTAAATAAAAAAATTAATTCAGCAAAAAATATTCATAACCTTGTGCGCGGGCTACAACCATGGCCGGGAGTGTCTTTTGACTTTAAAGAACAAAAAATCATTTTACTTGAAACTGATTTTAGTGAAATTGACGATAGCGCAAGTCCCGGAAAAATCATAGAAATAAATAAGCAAGAAAAATCTTTTTATGTGGCAACACAAAAAGGTGCCTTAATCATAAAGCGCCTAAAACCCCAAGGAAAAAAAGAGTTAGACGCTTTAGATTGGTTGAACGGTCAAAGACTTAAATTAGGCGACAGTATGTAGTTGAGGCTGTTCGTTGCCTTTAGATGATGCAGGAACTGTTTTAAGAGCAACAGTTCCTGTCTGTAAAGGAGAAGTGTTTTGAGCAACTTGTGCTGTCTGTTGTGTAACAAGCCTTGCTCCAAATTTTTGCCAAACTTGATTTGCATTTTCTACTTGACTTGGATTTAACTGAGTTGGAACAAAGCTATCAATTCTTGGAGTGGCTTGGGGTTCTTGCGTTTTGCTAACTTCTTGTAAGCCACGTGCAACCCTTGATGAGCCAAGCCCTGCTGCAGCTGTTTGTGCTGCTAAGTCATTTGTTGCTGTTGCTATTAATGTAATTGCTTCAGGTGCCATAATTTCTTTTTACTTCTTCTAAGTGTAACCTTTGTAGTTCTTCAATTTCTTCTTGTGTTCTGCCAGCAATAAAGTCTCCAACTCCTTGTCTAGCATCATTGATTATGTTATTAATTCCGCATATTCCTCTTGTTATTGTATTCACTATATCCATTTTCAATCCCCTTTGATTATTAATAAAATATGAATTATAAACTAAATGTTAACAATTCCTCGCCAAGATAGCAATCTGTATTTACTGCAGTTTCTGCCTAAATTAAAAAAACTTTAGTTTACTGAGGAAAAGGTCTTCAATTTTTACATATCTTCAGGTCTAATTTCTTCGCCTTCATCGTTAATCCCGGGCATTATCTTAGAAAAGACAAAAAAGAACATTAAGCCCACAAAACTTAGTGCTGAAAAACCTAAAACTACACCTTTCCACATGCCTTCAAAGATCATGTCTCAATCATAGCACCTCTATTCTCTATAAGTTTTTTCGTTAGTTTTGAGCTATTTTCAATAGTGTCAGTTATTGAAACTCCATTTAAATAATTACCAATTAAAGCTAAACAAGGTTCTTTTGTTAGTTCGCTAGAAATGATTTTTTGTGCCTGCCAATAATCGTTGTTGTATTGAGGTATGGCTCTTTCAATCAGTTCGCTGTGAATTAGATCACAAGTGAATTGTGTCGAAATTTTGTTTTGTAAGATTTCTTGTAATTCTTCTTGTGCAATTTTTTCTAGTTCTGCTTTATTAAAATCTAATATCTGCGGATTTTTTGCACCACCTAAAAAACTCAAAAGAGTATTTTCTTCTTCGAGTTTACGCTCCTCAAATAATGAGGAGCAAAAAATACTGCCTAAAGTAAAATGACCTTGGTTACTGTTTAAAAACCCAAAGGCATTAAAAAAATCCGAACTTACTTTTTCCTTTATAGAAAAAGCTGATAAAAAAATAGGAGCATAATAAATTTTCGCTAATGCTTCACTAAGTTTTGTGTTGAAATTTTTTAGTGCCCGTGCACTTGCAAAAGACGGACATGCCAAAATTAGTTTTTCACAGTAATAGACATTGTTTTCTTTGGCGTTAGTCGTTACTTTAAAAAGATTATTTTCTTTTTTGACATCAACTAATTCTTGTGAAAATTGAAAATTCTCTATACCTAAAAATGTCCCAAGTTTTAAGCATAGCTCCTCAAGACCATTTTTAAAACTAAGGCTTTTTATTTGTTTTTTTGTTTTTTTCTTTTGCAAAAAACCTTTTATTACCGAGGAGTGCTTCTCTTCAAGTTCTTTGATTGAGCTCATACAAGCCTGCATGTTTAGTTGTTTTATATCACCGCCCCATACGCCTTGTAAAGCTGGTGCAATAAGGTATTGAGCTACTTCTTTACCAAAGCGGCGCTCAAAAAAATCATAAACACTTTCATCTTCAATATCTGCTTTTTTTATAAATGGCTCTTGTAAAATTTTTAACTTGGCTTCAAGGCTAATTAATTTTGAAAATAAAATTTGTAAAGGGTTACTCGAAACTTCATGAAAGCTCAAACCTTTAAAAATATATCTTTTGTTTTTCTTGAGTTCGCTAGAAAGAGTCATGTCTTGAAGTCCAGCAATCTGAATTAATTTTTCAAGTTCGCTAGATTTGTTTAAAACAGTGTTTGGACCAAATTCAATTATGCTGTTTTTGTATTTGTGACTTTTCCAGGTTCCAGCAATTCGATTTTGTTTTTCTAGAATTAAATAATCAAGATTTTGTTCTTTCAGTTTAACTGCGGCAGTGAGGCCTGCGATACCAGAGCCGACAATAATATATTTGCTGTGATTTTTGCTAGACATGACTAATGTTTATTGGATAAAAAATACTAAGTTTACTTTAGAGTTAATATCTAATACACCTTCTGAGTAAGCGTCTGAATCATCAAAATTATTAGCGTTTGCATCTAAGGCAAATGCTAGTCTGGGTGCAAATGCTGGTGGTCGTTTAGTGAAACTGTTTTCACTAATCGTTTTTATATTTCCAAGCTTAGCATTTAGGGCAAGCAACATTGTCTCTGCTTTTTGCTTTGCATTTAAAATAGCTTTTTCTAAGGCTTGATTGTAAAGCTTTGAGTCATCGCTGAGGTCATAGTTTATAGAATTTAATTTTGTGATTTTATTTTTGGCTAAAATATCAACAACCTTGGCAACTTGAGAACTGAGATCCTCACTGGCATTAAGCTCTTGTTTAGTAACCGTTACTTTAAAGTTACGCATGGCAACGAAACCAACCGCAACTGATTTGTTTTGTTTTGTATCATATTCATATTGTTCGCGAATATTGATTTGATTGAGTTTGATATTTTTTTTGCTTATGTTATTTATTGTTAAAACTTTAATAGCATTTGTTGCAATCTTACTATTTCTTTCTTTAGCGTTTTTGAAATCTTTGGCTTCAGTTTCAATGGCAAAATCTATAATTGCTGTATCTGGTTCAGCTGTTAGCTTTGCCTCACCCGTAACGCTGATGGTTCTTAGATGATCAATGGACAAATCTTCTGCTTGTGATCTTGCAGTAAAACAAGTCAGCATTATCAAAAAACTAAAACAAAAAAATATTTTTTTCATATTAGTTCATAATAGCAATTTGTATTTGTTAATTGAAGTTATAAGCAATTCTTTGCAAAGGACTTGTCCAATTACCCTCAAGATCTTGAACCTCCAAGCTTAGTATATGACTGCCTTTACTAAGTCTTTTAGCAAAGAAACCTCTTCTTCTAGTAATTGCTCCGTCTTTATTTGAAGTCCATCTATAAGCTTTTAGTTGTCTTCTAGTTCTTTTTGACATTGCAGCATAATATTTGCCTCGACGTTTTTTGATTTTGATTTTTTTCTGAAATTTATAATTATTTTTGCTTATGATTTCTTCTGTTACAAGTAAAGTTTTTTGTATTTCTGGTGTCCATTGACCTTGAAAGTTTTGAGCCCTAACACTTATTAAATGTTCACCTAAAGATAAATTGTTTAAATTTAATTCCTGATCGTATCCTAATATCCCATCTTTACTCGAGGTCCATTCATAGCTATAAGCTGCTTCACTACTGTTTGCTTTTAAATTTGTGTTTCCATTGAGTAGTGTTTGTTCTGGAATTGTGACATTAGTAATTTCAAAAGGAAAAACCATATTTGCATTTACTGAACCAATCATAGTCGTTGCTGTAGCATCTGTATAAAAACTTGTTTCTGTAGCATAGTCTTGCATTAATTTTAAAATTGCATCTTTGTTATAGCTTTTATTTTTTGCTTTTAATAATGCTGCAATACCAGCAACTATTGGTGCAGCCATTGACGTGCCAGATTTATGTTTGTATTGGTTGTTTGGTATGGTACTTAAGATTGAAGAACCCGGTGCCGTTATATCAACCCAAGAGCCATAATTAGAATAATAAGCTCTTGAAACACCGTCATAGGTTGCGCCAACTGCAATCACAGAGCTGATTGCTGCAGGATATACAGGAGTGCTACTATTGCTGTTACCTGCCGCCGCGACGCAAATAACCCCTTTTTTATAGGCAGAATACATTAAGCTTGACATCACGTCTAAACCATAGCCAGCAAAGCTCATGTTGATTACATCTGCGCCATTATCAAGAGCATAATTAACAGCTTGCATGATGTCACTTGTTTTAAGATAGCCACCAAAGCCACTTGAATAGCCTGCTCTTAAAGCCATGATTTTTGTTTCTGGTGCAATACCGCTAATGCCAATGTTGTTATTGGCAACTGCTCCAATGATGCCTGCTACATGAGTTCCGTGCCCATTGATGTCGCTTGGATCATTATCTTCTTTGGTGCAATCTTCAGTAAAGATACAACTGCGTCCTGCTTGATCGACAAAGTCCCAACCTTGCACATCATCAATATAGCCATTTTTATCATCGTCTTTGCCGTTGTTTGGAATCTCTTTGGTGTTCACCCAAATATTTGCTTTTAAATCTTTATGATTGTAGTCAACACCAGTGTTAATGACTGCAACAACTGTATCTTTGCCTTTGCTATACTGCCACAAAGCTTCAGGCTCAACGACGTCATGTGAAAACTGATCTAAGTTCATTGGGTCATTTGTTCTTGCTTCTGTAATTTCATAAATATAGTTTGGATATACAGCATCAATCTCATAATCATCAGAATTAAAATGATCAAAATTTATTTTTCTAATTATTTTTAAGAGCTTGTCCTTGTCTACGTTATGGTCTAATTTGATAACGGCATAATTGTTTTTTAGTGTGCGGCGTATTTTTTTTGCTTTTTTCAGTTTTTTTAGTTTGCCATTTTTTCTATAGTTTTTAATTTTTGTTCTTAACGAGCTTAACTCTTCTTGGTAATCAGTTTCTGACCAAATCTCGTAATCGGTATTAAGTTTTGCAAAAAAGTTTTGTTCTTTTATATCCGCATTGCCCATAAGGCTCGAAATTAAATTAAAGTTTTTATGGTATTCAACAATAATTTCGTTGTCTGCAAATTCTTGACTAGTTAAATTTGTGTAGTTAAGATTCTTGACTTTTGCTTGAACACGATCCGTAAAAGATATAGTTTTTACTAGTAAAATTAGTATTAATAATGTACGAATTTGTGCTTTTATTTGCAAGTTCTACCTCTTTAATCTAAGAAAGACGTAGTACATTACACACCCTATACTATATAGGTTTCCCTGTTTGGTTTAGATTAAAATCAGTAATCTAATCTGATTTTCTTATAAGTGCTAGGTTATTTGTCTTAGGTATCGTTTTTTTTTGAGTGTTTGCAACTAAAAATCTAAGATTTTAGTAATAATTCGTATGGTATTATTCACATTTGATAAAAGGTCATAAATTGGAGGAAATTTATTATGCCTACTGCTGAAAAATTGAAATTAACAAAAAAAATTAAGCCTTTAAACGATAAGGTTCTTGTGGCAAAAGCAAGTGCTGAAGAAAAAAGTGAAGGCGGAATTTATTTGCCAAGTGGCTCGCAAGAAAAACCATTAGAGGGTGTAATTATTGCTGTTGGTCCGGGTGCAATGAATGATAAGAACGAAAGACAAGCAATGCAACTCAAGGAAGGAGACAAAGTTTTGTATCCTAAATATTCAGGTACTGAAATTAAAATTGAAGGTCATGATCTTTTGATTCTTTCTGAAAAAGAAATATTGGCGGTTATTGAAGCTTAGTTATTAAGGAGAGTATATTATGGTGAAAAAAATTGTAAAAAATGATGAAGCGCGTAAGTTACTTGCAAAAGGTGTACAAACTGTTGCAGAGATTGTTTCTGTAACACTTGGTCCTGCAGGCAGAAACGTGGTTCTAGAGAAAAAATTTGGTGCGCCGCAATCAATTCGTGATGGTGTCACAATTGTAAAAGAAATTACAGAGTTGGAAGACCCTTTTGAGTCTGCTGGTGCGGCTTTGATGAAAGAAGCAGCTACAAGAACGAATGATATTGCTGGTGATGGTACAACTACATCTACAGTTTTAACTGCCGCTCTTGTTGAGGCTGGTATGAGACATTTAGCTGCTAGAGCGAATCCTGTTCTTTTAAAGAAAGGAATGGATAGAGCAACTACAATGATTATTGAAGAATTTAAGCAACTTTCTAAAGAAGTAAAATCTTCTAGAGATATTGAGCAAGTAGCAACTATTTCTGCTGCTAACGATGCTGAAGTTGGAAAACTAATTGCTGAAGCAATGGAAAAAGTTGGTAAAGCTGGAGTGATTACTGTTGAAGAATCTAAATCAACAAGTACTGAACTTGAAGTTGTTGAAGGTATGCAGTTTGACAAAGGTTATATCTCACCTTATTTTGCAAATGATTCAGAAAGAATGGAAGCTAATCTTCAAGATGCTTTTGTCTTGTGTGTTGATAAAAAAATCAATCTTGCAAGTGATATGGTACCTGTGTTAGAGCAAGTTGCTAGAAGTGGTAAGCCACTTTTGGTTATTGCTGAAGATATCGAAGGTGAAGCTTT
>Ga0181568_10003426_pt1 | contig 14311 bp, 20 predicted proteins | sample 101ome_20_FD_133758 | JGI IMG/M metagenome (GOLD analysis project Ga0181568, IMG submission 133758) | Coastal salt marsh microbial communities from the Groves Creek Marsh, Skidaway Island, Georgia - 101404AT metaG (megahit assembly) | ecosystem: Environmental > Aquatic > Marine > Intertidal... | reverse complement strand
GTTGTTGAACTTACGAATGGCATTATGCAAAGTCAACCATTTGTCCAAGAACAACGTAACTGCCTCCGTCATTTAATATTGTAAATGAAAAAGCATCTATACCGTTAGCAGTTCCTGTTGGTGCTGAACCACCTTGCCAATTAATAGTTGTACTTAATCCACCTATTTGTATAGCAGTTACTTCACGTGCTGTGGCACCTTGATTAATCACAATGGTTATGTTTGTGGTATATTCAGCAGTCAATCCCAAGTTCGTAAAGTTTGCTGTTATGTCACCGCTAGGACTGGTAACATAATGTACATGCCCGTTATCACAATCAAATGCTGTTACGCCACTTGAACTGGAATATGTGTGGAACTTTTCCTCAACGCCAGTATCAAATTTAACGTCTGCTGTGAATGTGGTTTCACTACTTGAACTTACAGCAGTATTACTGTAACCTTGTGCATCTAAATATGATTGAACTTCAGTGTTGCCGTAAGCAACATTACTATAACTATTTGTGCTTAAAAAACTAGCAACATTGGCATCACCATAACTGCCACCGCCACCTGAACCTGAAGCATCTGCTGGTGTAAATGTTAGTACACCATTTGTATTGTTATAACTTAAACTACCATTGCCACTGGGCGAGTTTGAAGTTACACTTATGTCTGTTAAATCTATGTAACCTTGACTAGAAGCATAGGCGGCAACATTAGCATCACCGTATGTGCTAGATGTTGTGACTGGTGCTTTTGCAGTCCATTTTTCACCATCGTAGGTAAAAGATATATTATTGAAAGTATAAATATCTCCACCACTTGGACTATTTGGAAAATTTATATCTGGCATTTGTTACTCCTCACTTAGATTTCCATCCCTTTTTTTCTAAAACTTTAATCCTATCCTCAAGTTCATCTATTTTCTTAGTTACATGAGGATATTTTTTACGCCAGGCCTCGTCGTCTTGTTTAAACCAACTCCAACCCCAACGGTCTACTAAAAAGTCTAATAATTGATCAAACTTTCCGTATGCCCAAATGCCTGCCCTTGTGTGTCTAAAGTATGCTAAAAAGGCCGCACCTATTAATGAACCGCCAATGGCAGTATAGATCCATAGCCTATCGCTTAACATTCGTTCTAATATTTCTATCATTTTTTACTCTTAACAGTATTGCTAACGTTCTTTGCTTTACCCTTTCTGTTTTTGTTAGGGTCGTTACGTCTTTTCTTTGATACAGCGGCACCAATTGCCTTCTTACCGCCCTTTGCTCTTAAACTAGCCGCTCTGCTTTTGCTAAGACACTTAGGCTTTCCTTCGCCTTTCTTAGAGTCTCCGCATTTACCAATTCTTTCACCTTTAGTATTGTAACGGTCCCAACCGCCACCACCGGCTCCGCCCTTCTTACCCTTACCAAACCAGGCTCTTAAATCTTCTTCTATTGCTATTGGTGTGAAGTCTTGCATTACATCTTCAATAGAACCTTCACCATGATCAACTATCTTACCTTGTGGGTCTAATAATACCCAAGCATTGTCGTCATCGTTATAGCCTTCCTCTCTGGCATTAATAACATATCCGTTGCTGAGTTCAATAGGCGTATCACCGTACTCCCATGAACTGATGGCATCTAATACTTCTTCATGTGGTAGTTTAGGATATATTAGTCCGCCAAAGTTGCCCTTGGTAACGTCTTCATTCTTGACACAGTTAGGCACACGTTTTCCGAACATGGTTTTCATGCCCTTCTTTTTATAGCCTTTCCAGCAACGGGTTCCTTCTGTGATTTCTTGTATTAACATACAATATATTTATCAGTTCGATAAACGTAGATTTACTTCGCTATGTTTTTTCTCATCTGCTCTTACACACTCTATCATGTCAGACAGTTTTGCTGTTTTCTTTAAACCATAGTAATCTATTGCTAACTGAGGTGCAGGTATGTTTTCGATCTGTTTGTTTTTAATCATTTCTAAGTATGCAGTATAACTTTTAACTGCTTCTTCTTCAAAGTAATGTACCATGCGATGTGCTGTTTTAGGAAAGAACACATACATAATAAAGTAGTAGTGCCAGAATATACCTTGTGCTAACAGTATAAGGCATCTTTCAAAAAGGTTGGGTTTAGCAATTTCAATAAAGAACATGAGATGCATACGTTCATTTTCTGCTTCTGCAAGTAGTTCTCTGATGGTAGGACCGTAGCCTGTTTTCATTTGGCGTAGGCTTTTGAGGTGTATCCACATACCTGCAACCATACCTGGCACACCTGCAATAGTTTCTAAAACTACTGCTCTGTGTCCGTAACGTTTTGCAAAGAATGTATCTGCAAAGAATCTAAAAAATTTAGTTTGCCCTCGGGCAAAAGCATCGTTTACCTTCATGTAGGTATTTATTTCTTCTTGGAACTGTTGCCCCAGTTCTTGGCGCCTTTCTTACGGCACTGAACAAGAGCACCTGAGGCGTAAGCACTAGGCCATACTTTGTATCTAGATTTGACTTTGTGATAACAGGCGTCTTTCTTGCCTTCTGCTTCGTGGAATATTTGATCACCACACTTTGGACATTGATCGAATGGCACAATGCTTTCAATAGTGTATGTACCTTTTTCTTTATCAACCTTTAATCTTTTACCCATTGCTTTGAGTAATAGTTCAAGTTCTTTGTCTTGTGGGTCTCTGGTTTTGAAAGTATTTAATAATGTATCTAAGTATGAAAATAAATCTGCTTTTTTATGTAGTCTAACAGCCGCTTCAAATTGCTTGCCTTTGTGTTTTACAACACCTTTCTTCATTTCTTTTTTGCGGTCTTTCTCAACTTTGTGGCCTTGACTTCTTAAACTGTGATCTACTTTGTACCTTGCAGACTTATCGTCTGTGGGTTGGTCTGCCTCACCTACAAGTTTACCTTGCATTGGGTGAGGACTTTCGTGACCTTTATTTGGTTTAGTAAGTTTAGGCTTTTTTGATTTTGCCCTTACTACCTTAACCTCTGAGATTTTCATCTTAACTGATGGTTCCTGAATAAAATACTGTTACTGTTGCACTCCCGGCTGATGCGCCACCTTGTGTTACATAAGCATTTAATTGAGTACTTGCAGTGTACTTATAATCAGTTTGATCTGTTGTTTGGGTATCCGGATCCCACTCCGCAAACAATCTGTCTATATCACCACTGTCACCAACTGTTATGTCAGTTGTAGCATTATGGCTGGTCCAGTTGGATGTTTTTTCAACTGTGACAGAATGTATGTAAGTATTAGCGGATGCTGTTCCTATAGCAACATTACCACCGTTATAAGTAACGGTAGTTTTTATATATTGTAGTTTAGGATCGGTAATCGCAGTTAATTGTGATTTTTGTACAGCATGTGTGTCATCTGTACCGACAGCAACGGCGGCTACAATCGCATTACCGTCTTTGTCTTGTAAAGATACTTTACTGCTGTCACTACCAACAATTTTTGAACCTTGCTTACCAAGTTCAACATTAGCACTAACACCTGCTATACCGTAGTTCTTTACTGAATCTACCATGTTAAACTCCTATTATGCTATGTTACCGAGATCACTGTTGCTGTTTTGTGCTTGATTAATTGTACCGTAATCAGTAACACTAACACTATCACTCGCTAATACAATACTGATTGTTGCACTTCCGGCACTTGCCGCACCGTTTGTTACAGCATAACTTAGTACAGTTTCTGCTGTGTACTCGTATTGGTATTGTGAATGATATTGTCCAACCTTAGTTACATCAATATCACTGCTTCTTATAAATCTTGAACCGTTTGAAGAGTCTCCTACTTCAACGTAGTCACCTGCTCCGCCGCTTGTCCATGCACTAGGTACATCAACTGTAACTGAAAGTATTCTACTACCTGCCGCTATTGTGGCAATGTTTGCAGAACCACTGTTATAGTCTACATCTGCTGTGATATGTTGTACAAGATCACTTGCAGTTGCATCTAACTGTGCCTTTGTTACCGCTTCTGTTGCCACTGTTGCATTGGCAATCGCAAGTTTTTGTAAAGCACCACCTGTGGTATAAAACCCTATTGCATTTGCATTACCACTAATGTACGACCCTTGTTTACCGAGTTCAACATTAGCACTAACACCTGCTAAATTGTATTTTTTAACTGTAGCCATTTATTTCTCCATCTATGGAATCGTGTAATTACATTTGTATTTATCAAAAACACTTGACAAAGAAAATTTATTTGCTATAATACATAGTATGCATACATTTGATCAGAACATACAACGTATCGGCTTCTGCTGTAAATATCTAGACGCAGATCAAACACAAAAGCCAAAGATACTTAAAGAAATTCAGCAACAATACACAGAAAGATCAACAACTGTGGCTTGGTGTAATAGGCAAGAAAAATCTGTTGCTGAGCAAAGGTTACTAGACATTGTAACACACAACATGCAAAGTGCCTACAATTTGGTTAAATATGTAGGTAGCCTACCTGCTGAGAGACGCATGGTTAGATTAGGTAGTAATCAAATACCTATGGCTACAGAACCTAATTGGAGATATGTATTTGAAGATCCTATTGTGGTTAAAGAACTTGAGCAAGGGTTCAGTAAGGTCGGCCAATTGGCTAAAGATCTTGATGTTCGTATTAGTTTTCACCCCGGGCAGTTTTGTGTTCTTGCTTCTGATAAGCCAGATGTTGTTGAACGCAGTATCGACGAGTTTGAATACCATGTAAACATGGCACGTTGGATGGGCTATGGTCAGCAGTTCCAAGACATGAAGATCAACGTACACATATCAGGTAGACAAGGTGCTGAAGGTATTATCAAGGTATTATCGAAACTATCACCTGAGGCACGAAACACAATCACTATCGAGAATGACGAGATGTGTTGGGGACTAGATGAAAGTCTTAAATTAGTCGACCATGTAGCACTTGTACTCGATATACATCACCATTGGATACGAGATGAAGAATATATACAACCAAATGATGACAGGGTTAAAATGGTCATTGATAGTTGGCGCGGTGTTAGGCCTGCTATGCATTATAGTTATAGCAGAGATGAATGGCTGGGTCAATCACCCCTGTTTGAACAATCCAACCACTCTGTCATGTATGACATTGTAGACTTACTAGAGTCTGGTGCTAAAAAACAAAAACTGAGAGCACACAGCGAATACTATCCTAATTACAAAGCCAACGAATGGGCAATAAGTTTTTGGAATAAATTCGATATTCAATGTGAGGCTAAGGCTAAGAATCTAGCAAGTGAGCAATTATGGCTACAAGCAACATCTTAATTGTAGGCGACAGTTTTGTTGCTGAAGGCGAGAAACAAAAACCTTGGGCATGGTGGAATCAATTAGCAAACGACCTAGATGCAGAAAGTTTAAACTTAGGTATAATGGGTGCTAGTAATTTTAACATATGGCATCAATTAAAAGAAGGCCTCAAATGGAAGCCTGATTATGTACTTGTAGTATTAACTTCTCCAAATAGAATAGAATCCATAGAAGATGACTTTGATGAAGTCAACTACTATTCGTTTCTACAAGGAAAGATTAAATCTTGGGCGGCACACGACAGACTTTCACAAAAAGAAATATCTGTCGATTATGCAGAAAAATTTTGTGACCATAAAGTAGCAGTAAGTAAAGACTTAATTATAGTTGAAAGTATACTTGGTATGTTAGAAAATTATAAAAGTGTCGTACTTCCTAATCTTTTTGTAGAGTTTACAGAAACCAAGGATGAAAAAGTGTTATACTCTGTCATACCAAGAAATTACTGCGACGTAATAACAGGAGTACTTGACGAAGAAGAAACAGGGCACATTTACAGAAGTAAGCATGAAGTATTTTACCAAGAACATAAGGACAAACTTTTAGCAAGGTTTAAATAAACGCATGCCAATCCTAAGCAAAGACAACAAAAAGGTGCTGTTCATACACATACCTAAATGTGCAGGAACTTCTATAACAGAAACATTTGAAAGCAATGGTTGGCAAGTTGATTGGATGAATTATCCTGCACGTGATAATGTGCCCGATATACTACCATGTAATCCACAGCACTATCACATACCTCTTATAGAAAAATATATAGACGTTAATATAGATGTTGAATTTACAATTACTAGACATCCATGGAAAAAATTAATCAGCGAATATTTTTGGAGCGAGCCAGGAATTGCTAGACACACAAAAGAATTTGATGACAATTTCTATTATAATTTTGAACCATATATGGTTGCTAGAATGAGTGAATATGTTGTTGCAGAAAATTATTTCACAGTAAAACCAGAAGTATTTTATAAAAGGGAAATACGATTTCCTTTCGATAATCATATGAGGCCACAAGTTGATTTTATTAGAGAATCTACTAAGGTTTTTGATTTAAGTAAGTTTAGTAAAATAGAAAAATTTTTACATTCAGAATTCAATATTAAAGGCATTAAAGAAACAAATAAATCTAAAAATGAATTATCATTACCTTTGACAACTGAATATAATTTTTCTGATAGATTTAAAGATCTATATATGACCCTGTATGAAGAAGATCACAAAAAATTAGATTACGAATTACCGTTCAAGGAATAACATGAATTTATTATGTATGGCTGTCAGTAAAATAAAGACAGATAAAAAATTAGAGTATAATAAAGAAATAGGTGCTAACAACACATTTGCACTCTATAATGCAATGAGTGAAATTGTACAACATAGTGCAGAAACATTTATACAGGAAGATTTTGAAACGGAAATTTTTGAGGATGAAGTAGATTCATATCAAGAAATTTTTCACAACAATTTTCAAAATGTATATGATGTTTGGAACGATGATGGTCCTAACAATATACTATTTTTAGATTGCGATACTCTAGTTATTAATCCTGTAGAAGTGTTTGATAAGTTTGATCGTTTTCAACTGTTCAACTACACTGATCCTAAAACACTAAGTGGCAGTGATGCAAATAACAAATATGGATTACAACATGAGCATTATTTTAATGCAGGGTGTAGATACTATCCTAGTAGCATGACTCAAGAAGTTTGGGACTTGGGTTGGAAATATGCAAAGGATTGGGACTATAACATTTGGGGCACTGAACAAATTATTTTTAATGAAATGATGTACAGTCAAGATCCAGATGTAAACACTTGGTTGCGTCCAGATATGAATTGGCAAGGTATGAATATACCTTATAATGATATAGATAACGGAAATATACAAAAAGCATTAGAAGTATGGAATGGTATTCCTATGAATCAAGCAAAGATTGTTCATTTACACGGAACACGAGGTGCAGGAAATACATTACTACTTCAGTGGGAACTGTGGCGTAGAATTACTGGCGAAGAGTTTGAGTTTTCTTCTCTTGATATAGTCAAGGACGAGAACAATAATGCTGTTAATATTAAATTTAAGTAAGTAGGCGCCTACTATACGTCAAATGTTGGAACAGTCATTTGCAGTTCTCCTGCTATACATAGCCTATCCTAAGAGGGAGGCGAAGTTCTATTACTGTTAGACTGAAATATCTTCTGTCCAACACTATTATTTAATAGAAGAACAAAATATTAGGTCAAAACAAGGTATTTTTGACTAAAAATTTTAATAAACCACTTTTAAAGCCTGTTAGTTTTAGGTATTATAAGTAAAAACGAGGAAATAAACATGTTAATTGAAAAACCAATAGAAAAAAACGACATAATTACCATTAAACTTGCTACAGGCGAGGAACTTATTGCAAAATTTATTGAGGAAGACGAAAATTCATTAATTGTAGAACGTGCAACTACAATGGCGGCCAATCCACAGGGTGGTTTAGGCTTAGTACCTTGGATGATGAGTGCTATGCCAGAGAAAATTTCGCTAAATAAATCTACAGTCCTTGCATATACCAAAACTGTAAAGGAAATAGCAGACAAATTTGTAGAAGCCACAACAAACATACAATTAGCACCATAAAAATACTTGACATATACACGAAATTTGTTATAATATAATATGTTATATACAGAAATTAGGAGGTAGCATGAATAAGTTATCAAGTGCAATTCTTATATTAAGTATTTCGGTATTAATAGTAAATGTAAATATTTGGCTATCAGATAAAGCCATTAAATTAGAAGAAGTTGAGGTTACTAAGACACCAGTAACCTATCCAAACCCGCCTGCTCCACATCCAGCAGAAATAATTACTAAATCAAACTCATTGCAATTTGTAGATAACGGTAATGTTGACATTATTTACATTTCTAAGGCATCAATTTCAAGAAAAGATCTTACATGCTTGGCAACAAACATATATCACGAAGCAAGAGGTGAAGGTGATGTTGGTAAAATTGCTGTAGCACATGTTACCCTTAACAGAGTTAATTCTCAACGTTTTCCTGATACCGTTTGTGAAGTTGTGTATCAAGCAAAATATAGTAAGTGGTGGTTAGAAGAAAGAAATAGATTGGTTCCAGTAAGAAACATGTGTCAGTTCAGTTGGTACTGTGATGGTAGGAGTGATTCAGTAGATGCACTAAGCCAAGGCTGGCGTGATAGTGTGTATATTGCCATGGCCGTTCTTGTTGAAAAATATGGCGACCCTACATATGGTGCAACACATTATTATAATCATAACATAGTGAGACCTGACTGGAGTCATGTGTTAGCATATACTACTCGAATTGAAAACCATACATTCCACACAGTGTACTAAACAGATAAATACTACTATAATAGAGTAACTTATTATGGGAGTAATAAATGTACGAGTACAGAGCAACTGTCAGAAAAATTGTTGACGGTGACACAGTAGACGTTGATATAGACTTAGGGTTTGGTGTAGTTCTAACAGACGAAAGAGTCCGTATCATGGGTATCGATACACCAGAAAGCAGAACACGTGACAAAGTAGAAAAACAGTTTGGATTGGCCGCAAAAAGAAGATTAAAAGAGTTATTAGGTAAACATTGTGTACTAAAAACTCAAATCAACAAAGACGGTGAAGATATGAAAGGTAAGTTTGGTAGAATCTTAGGCGACTTCAATGTGTATGATTCATCTAAAGATCGTTGGGCACCTGTAACAGATATACTTGTTGAAGAGGGACATGCAGTAGCATACTTTGGAGGCAGTAAAGATGAAATACAGCAAAAACATATGGCTAACAGAAGTAAACTTATCAGAGAAGGTGTTGTAAATATGACACTGGAAGAAGCCGGCGTAGAATAACCCAAAAAACAAAAATAATACTTGACATTTGTCTAAATATGTCTTATAATTGTATTTTACATTGAGGCATGCACATGACAAAAAGATTTTATTCAGGTAAAACTTATGCACATAACACTGGGCATAGTTGCGCCTTTAGACAATGGCGAGCAGATAGTCATTGCAATTTAATCCATGGTTACGCATTACAGTTTGAGTTCACCTTTGGTGGAACTGAACTAGATGAACGTAACTGGATAGTGGACTTTGGGGGACTGAAGCCACTTAAAGAATGGTTGAAGTATATGTTCGACCATACATACTTGGTAGCCGAAGATGATCCTGAAATGGAAACAGTTCAAATGTTACAAGACAAAGGTCTTATTGATATGCGAGTTGTTACTGCTACAGGTTGTGAGAGGTTTGCTGAGATGGCCTTTGACAAAGCAGAAGAAATTGTAAGTGAACTTACAAATAGAAGATGCTGGGTACAAAGTGTCACAGTAAGAGAACATGAGGCCAATAGTGCAACTGTTGAACTTGCTGATCACCAAAAAGTGCGTTTTTTAGAAAACGTTCAATAACTAAACTAGGAGAGTTACTGTTTTCTCGGCGACGGCTAATAACAGTACTATACGAATGATATATGAGAGTTTAGAAAGAAGTGTGCTTTCCCTCTAGACGTAGAGGGGCCACTTTCCTATTCAAATATACGATAATCCCGCAAAAATTCCGATAAATACTACATTATGTGGTTTGGAATACTTACACTTTTAACTGCTTTAACCATTGCCGGAGTTGCGGCATGGTTTAGTATTGCTGGTTTAATGGCAATATTCAGTGCGGCCGCATTGCCAATTGCTGTTATGGCAGGAACACTTGAAGTAGGTAAATTACTTACTGCAAGTTGGTTATATAGGTATTGGCACGAAACAAGTCTAGTACTCAAGACATATCTATCCACCGCAGTTGTAGTACTCATGCTTATAACCAGTATGGGAATCTTTGGTTATCTATCTAAGGCTCACTTAGACCAGGCTGGTGTAAGTGGCGATGCCATTGCGGCAGTAGAACGTATAGATGGACAAATAGCCAGAGAAGAAAATCGTATTGATATCATAGAAGATCGTATTGCCAGCATAGGCAACGGTTCATTTGATGTGCAGGACAGTATTGATGCACAAATACAAATACGTGATACAGCATGGCAACAGGTACAAGGTGATATAGATTACAACCAAGGCCAAATAGATTCCGTAAGAACACAACTTACTTCAGACTTAGCATCACTTAATGCAAGACTAGAAGCATTAGACAATGCAGTAAATGATCTAAGAGCAAAAGGCACAGAAGTAATTACTACAGAAGAAGGCGGTGCATTTAGACGTGCAGAAACAGAGACCATAGATTACGGTGCCCAAGCAGATGAGTTGCGTCTAACACAACAACCTGAACGTGATAGTATTGCAGAACAACAAAAGAGTTTGAGATCACAAGCAACAGCAGACATAAAAGTTTTCCAAGATGCTATTGACAGATATAGAAGTCAAGCACAGGAAACAATACAAAGTGCTAATGCAGAAATAAACAGATTAAGAAATCAAAGTACAAGTTCGCAAGATGACGCATTAGACCAGATAGATACTTTTAATAGCGAAATAGACGCTATTTATGGGAAGATAGCAACACTTAAAGACGATAAGTTTGAAGCGGAAAGTGTTGTAAGAGAACTTGAAAAAGAGGTAGGACCAATCAAATATGTAGCACAATTACTATTTGGTGGTGACGGGGAGGAACTGTTGGACAAAGCAGTTCAAGTATTCATACTAATGTTAGTTTTTGTCTTTGACCCACTAGCAGTTATGCTAGTTATTGCGGCTAACCAAACATTGTTAAGGTATGGAATAAACTTAGAAAAAGCAGGACCAGACGATGACGGAAGGGGTAGGGCCAATAAATCCAACAAACTATCTGAATCCTCAGACACCTCCAGTGGTACAGGAGAGGCCAATAGTGAAGCAGACGATAAGAGTACTGCCGAACATAGGGGAACAGCAGATAACAACGTACACATACAATCAGAAGGGGCACTTGGAATCGACAGTAGTGAGAAGCCAAGTAATCAACCTTCTGCTGTAGATGATGCCGCACAGGCAATGATGGAAAGTGCGGCTAACAAAGAAAAGGACAAAGAGATAGCAAAGTTAAAAAGAGAACTTAAGAAGAAACCTAAAGAGGTTATCAAAGAAGTTGAAAAGGTTGTAGAAGTAGAAAAAGACCCAGACTTCAAACTTAAGACTCCAAAGGCAATTGAAAAATTGGAGAAAAAATTACAGGAGAAATTAGATGGCAAGTAAAGAGCAAGTACAGGCGGCTTTAGATCAACTATGGGAAAAATACGGAAACACACTAAACATGCTCTCTGATTCTTTAGAAAAAATAGAATCGCAAGAACAGAGAATACAGCAGTTAGAGTCAGAACTCAATATTGAACCAGACCTTGATTTGGATCTGTCTACACCAGAAGGAATCAAACAATTAGAAAAATCAGTATTGAACAGACCTGACCTAACTAATGACTAAAGATGAGATTCAAAAAGCATGGGACGACCTCAATGCTAAGTACTTAGATGCATTGTATAAATTACAACATGCATATAAATTGCTGGAACAAAAACCGAAAGTTGTAGAGAAAAAGTCAGAATCAAGTTTACGAGACATTGCTAGAATATTGGCTGGTTCAGAGTTAAATAAAGAGGACTTGGGTGAAGAAGAAATATTTAATCTACTGCAAACAGAATCTGAAGATGAGGTTAAACGTAAAATAGGTTTTTGGGCTATGCCGTTACCAGCACAACAAGATAGAGAAACAAATGAAATTTGGGTTGACCCAAACAGTGATATAGACACAAGAATTAAAAAAGTATATAGGTAAATGGATGAGTAATGATAAAGATCTAAGTTGTAATTTTTGCGGTAAAAGTCGAGACAACGTAGAAAAACTTATAGCAGGACCAAACGTTTACATTTGCGATGAATGTATATCAATTAGTTATGATATTATTCAAAAAAATCCAGAAATAGAATTTACTGAATTAGATATAGAGTCTTCTACACCTCCTGAAATACATCAATTCCTAGATCAACATATAATAGGAAATACTGACACAAAGGAAATAATAAGTGTTAGTGCATACAACCATTACAAAAGAATACTTTCAAATAATTTATCCATCGAAAAAAGCAACATACTATTAGTAGGTCCTACAGGATCTGGTAAAACTCTGTTTGCAAAAACTCTTGCAAAAAAACTTAAGGTACCATTTGCAATAGCAGATGCAACCACACTAACAGAAGCAGGCTATGTCGGAGAAGACGTAGAAAGTGTATTAGAAAGATTGCTAAGTGTTGCAGATTATGATTTAGAACATGCACAAAAAGGTATTATATACATTGATGAGATAGATAAAAAAGCAAGACGTAGTGAATCGAATACTAGTACAAGAGATGTCAGCGGTGAAGGGGTTCAACAGGCCCTGCTACGCCTTATAGAAGGTACTGTAACAAAAGTTAAAATATCAAACGGCAAAAAACTTACAGATGATTATGTAGAGTTTGACACATCAAACGTGCTCTTTATATTGGGCGGAGCATTTGTAGGCATTGAAAAAGATATTACATCGAGATTAAAGAAAAAATCTTCTATAGGATTTGGTTCATCTTTAGTTGATAACGAAACTAAAAATGATATTTTAAAAGAATTAATATCAGAAGATTTAGTTAAGTATGGCTTACTTCCAGAACTTGTAGGAAGACTACCAGTGGTTACAACGTTAAACAAATTAAACAAAGATGACCTTAAAAAAGTCTTGACAGAAGTGAAAAATTCAGTTATAATGCAATTAAAGGAAATATTAAAAATCGACCATATTACTGTAGAATTTGGCGAGGACTTCTTAGAAAGTGTTGCAGTAAAGGCATCTAATGTTGATTTAGGTGCGAGAGCATTAAAGACTTTTTTAGAAGAAGCATTGTTCAGTTTAATGTATAATGCACCGAGATACAGTAAAAAAGGTATTGTAACTGTTAAGTTTGATAAGTATCCTAGCAAAGATAATTATCCTATTGCAATATATAAAGATGGACGAGAAGAGATATTAACTAAGTATAAATTTTATAGAGGAAAGAATGACTAAATTTAAAAAAGGAGGTTTTAAAAACTCCTATAACAGCAATAGAACGCACAATAAGAAAAAACAAGAGTTTGAAAAAGATAGTGGTTGCAAAGTTGTTGTAAGAAACGGCGACGTGAACGGTGCTATTAGAAGACTCAAAAAAATCTTAGAACGTGCTGATAGGCAAAAGGAACTTGCTAAAAGAGAGTACTACGAAAAACCTTCAGTGTCAAGAAAGAGAAAGAAGGCGGCCGCTGTTAAAAGAACTAAAAAAGCAACAGATGATATGATTGCTAAGGGTGAATGGATGCCTATGCCGACTGTAGGTACAAAACATCTAAAAGGAAAAAGACAAAAACGTAAGGCTTGGATGATCAGAGAAAAAGTCGAACGTCTCAGAAATAGAGGTAGATAATGAAAATTGCTGTAGTAAGCGGGGGATTCGATCCGCTTCATTCAGGTCATATTAATCTACTAGAATCAGCCGCCGCATATGGCGACAAACTTGTGGTACTACTCAACAGCGATGAGTGGCTTACAAGAAAGAAAGGCAGACCTTTTTTGCCTTTTGAAGAACGTGCTACTATTATAGAACGATTACATATGGTGTCAAATCTATATGGAGTTAATGACAAAGATGGCACAGTAACAGAAGGACTTATACAAGTTCGAGATGCATTCGGACACGATCATGATTATGTATTCTGTAACGGAGGTGATAGAGGAAAAGATAACATACCCGAAATGCAAGTAGAAGGATACGAGTTTGTATTCTCAGTTGGTGGAGATTACAAAGCCAACAGCAGTAGTTGGATATTAAAAGAATGGCAGTATCCAACAGAACGCAGAGTTTGGGGCGAGTTTAGTGACTTGTTTCAAGATGATGTAGTTCGTGTAAAAGAATTGATAATTGAGCCAGGTAAAGGTATTAGTTATCAAAGACACTTCAAAAG
>Ga0181568_10003420_pt1 | contig 14325 bp, 7 predicted proteins | sample 101ome_20_FD_133758 | JGI IMG/M metagenome (GOLD analysis project Ga0181568, IMG submission 133758) | Coastal salt marsh microbial communities from the Groves Creek Marsh, Skidaway Island, Georgia - 101404AT metaG (megahit assembly) | ecosystem: Environmental > Aquatic > Marine > Intertidal zone... | reverse complement strand
CTACATCAACGGCGCCCCTCCCATCCCTCCCGTGGGAGCCCTAGGAGGGCCCGAGGCGGAGGGGGGCGGGGAAGCGGGCGCCAGCGACGAGGAGAAACCTGCCAACCCCGACGTCAGCGTCCCACCCCCGCCCCCGCCCCCGCCCAGCGTCGACGAGGCCGCACGGTTCCCCGACGCGTGAGACACGTGCGACGGCTGGACCAGCGCATGCCCCGTGCCCGAGCTGCGGTACATCTTGTCGGCGTCTTCAGGCTGCGCCCCCACGAGCCCCCTGGCTGCCTTCCGTTCGGCGTCCCTGGCCTTGGCGTTGCGAATGGCGCGAAAGACAAGAGTAGAAAAGATGGCCACGAACAGAAGGCACCCGACCACCACTACCGCGGTGGCCCAGGTGGGCAGCGGGACGCACCCCGCACAACACACCAGGTCGGCGAATCCCCCGAGGGGCTCAAGGACGATGTCGCGTCTCTTCGTGGACTCATTAAGGCCAAAGCCAAGGGGCTCGCATATGGTCCCTTCCTGGATGTCCTCGGTGAATTCGGGGCATACGGTGTCGATCGTCGACTTGGTCTTGAGCGACGCGGCCTCGCACTTGGCGTAGGGCGGGATGGCCGGATCAGGGCTCGAGAGGCCGGACCAGAGGGCACCCGACCCGACGTCGGCATCCGACGCGCCCGGGTCCTGGAACCGAGTGTTGGCACAAACGTCGCTCCAGTAGGAGCCCGATGCGTTCGTCGTGTTTCTTTTTTGGCACAGGACGCTGCGTGGAATGGGCAGGCCGTATTCCCTCGGATCCTCCTCGGGGAAGCGGCCAAGGGCGCCGCGGCTGCCCACCGGGTAGGCAACCCACCCACCGTCCTCGTCCTTGAAGTCCGATGGGCCGCGGAGTGGCAGAAAAACGTCACTCTCAGCTGGCCAGGTCTGCGTTACGCCGACCCAGGATCCATCCGGGGCCGCGAGGGACGAGATTATGAAGACGTCGGTATCGTTCAGGGGGTCAGCAAGCGTCCACCCGCCGCCCTCAAGTCCTGCGCACGCCTGGGCAGCCAGGGCCGCCGTAGCGATGGGCGCGGCATCGACGGCTTTGACCCGCGGGGTGACTGCGGGCGGCATCGTGGCAGGAGGCGCGAGAACGCAGTCCGCTTTTACGCGTTGGTTGTTGTCAGCAATGTAGCCGTCAACGCCGCCGAGGCTGTCGTTCACGAAGTCCACATCACGCATGTAGCCCTCCTGGCAGACGCAGTAGCTCGGGAACGGGATCGGCTGCGGATCTGTGTCGCCCAGACACCGCTCACAATCGGCAAAGCAGTCGTCCAGTTGAGTGTAGTTAGGGTCGTCGATAGGATAGCCGCATTCCCGCTCTTGGGCGGTGAGTGAGCACGGGTTGCCGGAGGCATCGGCATCAGCCGGCGTTGGTTCATCCACCTGCGTCTCCTCTCCCAGTCCCTCCCAACCGTACACGAGCGTATAGACGACGTCAGCTGTCCCCTGGCTAGTGGCCGAGGGACCGACGGCGAGGCAAGTCTCGTCGCCGTAATTCGCCAGGGGCCGGTAGGTGTCGTCGAAGTTGCGCAGTGTCGTGCTCCCAATGTCCGTCTGCATGAGGTTCCATGAGGCGCAACTTGACCGGGAGCCCCGGAGCTCCTGCCTTGCGCACGCCGTGATGGACGAGGACGCGACGCACGTCTGGGACCTCCTGATGACCTCGTTGATGAAATCTTCATCAGAAGCGTCGGTTTCATCGGTCGAGAGGTCTCGCAGCTGCTTGAGGGTGACGTCGGTGCCCACAACACCGATGAGCCCGTCGGACCCCCAGACAGACGCGGCGGCCGTGATCATTTCGCCCAGGCCGCCGTCGTCCTCGTAGACGTTTGTCCATTTGATGGGACCCAGGCCCGACCCCGACGCTGGGCGGAACTTGGCCACGACGTAATCCGAGTACCGGGCCACCTGGGCATATGGGTCATCATAGTCCTTGATGCGGTCCCACTCTCCACGATTGGCGCACGCGATGGTCCGCAGCAAGATCTCGTCGCCTGTGCCTTCTCCCTCCGAGCCCAAACTGAAAGTGAAGATCGTCGACTTGGGGATCGGCCGGCCGATCCTCTGCATCACCTCGCGCAAGTCCGATTCACTCTCGGCGATGGTCGCCAGGATGGTCCGCACGCCCTCGCCCATGTCTTCCGGGGGGACGGAGCAAAACTCACCCCGTCTCTGTTTATAATCATCGGCCTCCTCGCGGCTCCACGTCGCGCAGTCTTGCCCATCAGCGAACAGCAGCACGATGGGCTCACAGGGCTCGTAGGACGAGTTATACTCGGAGAGGGACGTTGCCATCGACTGAAAGAGTTTCGAGAAGGACGCGTTGAGGTCGCTCACTTCGCCTTCGAGGGTCAGGTTCAGAATCATCTCTTGCAGGGCCTGAACGACAGACGGCTTGGCGGGATACAGCTCGCATTCGTTGATGCGCTCACCCGTCGTTCCGTCAAACACGGACGCGTTACACTGGTTAAAGCGGTTGAAATCCGAGACGGGGTAGATGCCGACGAGGTCAGACGCCGTGAGGGTGTCGAGCGTGCGCACGGCGGCTTCTTGCATCAATTTGAAGCGATTCTTCTCGCTCATCGAGGTCGACCGGTCGAGCATCAAGGCCACGATCTTGGGGCCGGACGACGCCGTCGTGTACCAGGGACGGATACGCGGGTCGAACGGTACGCACGCCTCGTCCACCGTCCCACCCGCAGTCCGCTCGCGTGGCCGGCCGGGCCACATGTCAGTGACGCCGTGCGTGGTGCCCAGGTACGTCCAAAGATCCGTCTGCTGTCCGAGGTCGTTGTCGAAGCGCTGCAGTGTAGGCAAGACGTTCTGCAGGCCCCGGTACCGGCAGATGTCCTGCCGCGCCAGTGGGTCGTTGAACATCCCGGGCGCCGTGCGCCAGTAGCCCTCATCGTAGTTCACCTCCTGTGTCGAGCACGAAGAGAGGCAAGCCGGGTTTTTGCCCAGATCGTCGGCACATGTCTGGCCGGTGAACGCACTGTTGCAATAATGCTGTCCGCAGCTTATGGAATAGGGGTCGTCGGGGTCGCGCGGGCCACAGTCGAGGTCCTCGCACCCGTTGGCGCTCATCTTGACTATCTCATCGCCGACCTGCGAGCGGTGCGGGCGGGAGGGGGGGTCAGGTTCGCCAGACGCTGCGGCGACCGCGACGGCGACACGGACGGGCAGGGCCCTCGTCGAACGGCGCGTCGGCCACAGTCGGGCCGCGGCGGCGGGCCGGGAGCGGGTCCCGCGCTCACTCGCGAGAATATTACCATCGCTTCAGTCCAGCCCGAGGCGAAGCGACGAGCGGCGGGTCGCTCGTCGGGCCGAACAGGTGCGACTTTGACTTCCTCCCCGTGGCGTCCGCGTCGGATTGGACGGTAGGGTCGCTGGCGAGGGCTGCACCTCCCAACTCGCCTTGGTGACGATATCCTCCCTCCCGTCGATGATCTGCTGCACCGTCTCCAGGCGACGACGTCGAGCCTTGGTATCGGCCTCGGTCCCCGACGCTTGGCACGTCGAAATTACCCCGAGGAGGACGCAGGCGCCCAGCGCGGCACCTCGAAAACGTCGCGTCATCGTGTTGAACACGCTGGATGAACCCAGGTCGTCGAGAGTGGCCGATCAGGACGGGAAGGGGCGGGACCATTTGGCGAGGTCGGCCGAGGTCGTTGACGCAACGGATTTTGTTGTTCGCCCCTCCCGACGTCACCCCGCGAATCGAAGGTATCACCAGCGTGGCTGGTCCGAAGCCGGGGTGAGTGAGAAGCGAGGGGCGCGTCCTGGAGGCCATTGCCCGTCGGCGTCGCTTCGAGCGGCGTGGGAACGGCACAGAGCCCGCAGGCGGGGCTTTTCGGCCCCGTGCGACCAGGAGGACGACCTTGAGGGTCAATCTAAGCCAGATTTATCGCCGAGGGGGCCGCGTTCAGGCTCGACCGTGCTCAGGCCGAAACGAGGGCCCCGAAAAGTCGAGGGCGTTGGCCTCGGTCTCTTTCTCGTCGCGGTGACATCTTCTCGCGGCTCTTCGCGACTCAGTGGGAGCTTCAAGAGCTTGAGACGCGAAAAGTTTGCTTTTGGATGATGCAGCCGACCTTTTGGCGTCCGTGGCCCGCCCGCCCGCGCCAACGTCGCCCCCGCCCGAACCGCGCCCCGACCAACGGCCGCCCTCTTCCCCTCCAACCGCTAACGCAGCGCCCGCACCCCGGGGGACGGCACCTCGCTTCCCTCGGATGTCGTCGAGCGCGCAGCGGCAGCGCGCCATGGGGGGCGCAGGTGGGCTCCAGGAGACGGCAGGGCCGGGGACGCGGCCCTCGGCGCTCGAGGCGGCCCTGATGCAGAGGGCTGCCCGCCGCGCAGGGGGCGGGGGGGAGCCCTCTGCCTCGGCCTCGGCTTCGGGAGCCTCTCCGCGGGGCTCAGCCCTCGGAGGCCTTTCGGTGAACGACGCCGCCCTCGGCCGCCTGGGGGGAGGGGGCTCCGCGACAACGGTCGGCAAGGGGGTGGCTGCCACTCCAGTGCCCGAGTCAGCGACGCGGGGGGTCGTGGCGGCCGTGGCGGGCAAGTGGGGCGCGGCGGCGGGTCAGGCAGCCGCACGCGCTCTCGGGTGGTCGGGAGGGGAAAGGCTGGGGGGGCAGGCCGGAGAGGCGGGGGGCGCGCACGCACGGTCGTCGTCGTCCGCGCTGTCGTCCGAGGCCTCTACCCTCCCGACCACCTCCGGGTCCGGCAGCGGGGTCGAAGGGGGCGGGGGAAAGTGGTGGCAGGCCCTGGGGCCCGGGGACGGCCCCGCCGCGTCCGGTGGAGCCTCTCTCCCGGGCCAGGCCACGCCGCCGCGGGCCCGGTCTCCGTCGCAGGGGGCGCCCGCATCTCCCCGGACGCCGCCGCCGGGGTCACCGCTTGGAAGCCGTAGCGGACGGCGTGGGGGGGGGGGCGCGGCCGTGGCAGCCGGCGGCAGGCAGGGCGGGGTCTGGTCCACCTCTCCCGCAGGAGGAGGTGGGTGGGGGGCGGCCGAGTGTCCCCCGGACCTCGCCTCTGAGATCGACGGGGCTGTCGGCATGCTGTTTGGGGGATGGGGGGGGGACGAGGGGGGGGGTGCATGCGACCGCGCCTCCGCTTCCGCCACTCCCGCCCTGACGTGGACGCCATGCCCCATCGTGGCCGTCGAGACGGACGGTGTGTCGGGCGCCGAGGTGGCTATCGAGAGGATGGTCGGGGTGCAACGGCGGCTGCGGGCAGCGATAGCGGCGACGGCGGCGGGACTGGGCCGCTTCGGCGGTGGCCACGGCGGCCCCCCGCTGAGTGCTGGGTCCCCGGCGGCCGACTCGGCGCGCACCCCACCCCGCACGCCCCCGCGCGCTCCGCCGCCGGGTTTCCGCGGCGCCACCTCCGCAGGCGCCCCTGCGGGTCCCTCCTCCTCCTCCTCCTCCTCTAGTCCCACCCGGGCGGCACAACCCCACCCCTTGGCCTCGGCTTCCTTGGCCGGCTCCCAAGCCGGGTTCGTCGACCTTGCCGCCCTCCTCCCAGTCGACGTTGGCGGCCTGCCCTTCGCCCTCCCCGCCCGCTTCCTCGCGGCCCCCGCAGTGTCCACCATGACGATCGAGGAGATCTCCCGAGAGAAGCACGATCTCAAGGTGGCGCTGAAGGGGGTCGATCGAGGCTTTTTGCAGCGGAGGGGCAGAAAGGCAACCAAGGCTGAGAAGGAGGGACTACGGAGATGGTACGTGCGCTACTGGCGGCTCAAGGGGGCGCTCGGTGGGGGGGCGGGTGGTACGCCGGGCGATCCCATTGGAGGGTTGTGAGCCTGTGATCGGCGTGGGGGGTGCCGCCGGCGTAAACAGTAGGGCCGAGGCGACGACGGAGGGCCCCTCACACGAGCGGAGGGAGTGGGCGGAGGAGGAGCCGAGGGGATTAATCTTGCGTTTCCCGCACTCCCCCGCGTAATAACATCACCACAGTCTGACACCAGTTGGCCCGGGCGAGAGCGCGGCCTCGCGACCCACCCACGCGGCGGCCAGCGCCCGTCTTTGCCGCCGCCGCCACCCGAGCCGGCCGCCATGCCTGCGTCCTCCACAGCTGTCCGACCTCGCCCGCGTTTCATCCTTGACATACAGGGCGCCTCGAAAAAGCGCTTTCGCTCCAAGAGGAGGCAGTTCCATCCCTCGATAGTCGCAGGCCCCCGGTGGGCCCGTCGTCCACCGAGAGAAACAGTAGGCAACGCAATGCCCAAGACGCGCCTTTCCACTCTGGACGTGGCCGCCGAGTGCGCGTGCCTGCGGCGCCGCTTGGTGGGCATGAGAGTGGCCAACGTCTATGACCTCGACTCGCGGACCTTTCAACTGAAACTGGCGCGATCGGCCGCGGCGACGGCAGAGCGCCGCGCCGACGAGGCTGCAGCCGAGGGCACCAGGGCCGAGGACTCCGGGGCCGAGGGCGCCGGGGCCGGCGCGCCGTCCGCAGACGCCCCCGCCGCCCCCACCCCCGCCGCCGACGCCGAGACGGAGAAAGCCGTCCTCCTCCTCGAGTCCGGCGTGCGTCTCCACTCGACTCGCTTCGTCCGGGCACCTCCCGACCACCCGTCCCCCTTCACCCTGAAGATGCGCAAGCACATCCGGGGCAGAAAGCTCGAAGATGTCAGACAGCTGGGCGCCGACCGGGTAGCGGTGCTGTCGTTCGGGGCGGGGCTGGCAGCGTGCCACCTGGTGCTGGAGTTGTACGCTGGTGGGAACCTAGTGTTGACAGATCACAAGTACGAAACGCTGGCGTTGGCGAGAGGGGGTCGGCGGCGTCCTTTTCCTCCCCACTCTCTCCTTCTCTCCTCTGTCCCTTTGTCTTCTCTCCCTCTCTCCTCTCTCCCTCTCTCCTCTCTTTCTTCCCCCCACTCCCCCTTCTCCTCCATCTCCCCCGCAGCTGCGCACGTACCGGGACGATGAGCGGAACGTGGCGGTGGTGCCCAAGATGCCCTATCCCCTGTCAGCTGGGGCGCTGCGGATCGGGTGGGGCGACGGCGACGACGGGCCAGGCCGGCTCGCCCGGGCGCTCGAGGACGAGGCCGAGGCCGGGGCAGCGGCTGCAGCTGCCGTCGCTGCTGCCGCTGTATTGGGCGGCGGCGGCAAGAAGGCTCGCGGTAAGGGGGCCGCGGCTGGGACGGTGCGCGCGGCTGTGGCCCGGGCGCTGCCATGGGGTCCAGCGGTGGCTGCGCACGTGGTCGCGACCGCGGGAGTTGACGGTGGGTCCGGCCTCGTTGCAGGCGCGCCACGGGGAGGCGTCTCGGAGAAGGACGCCGCCGCCCTGCTGCATGTGCTGCGGGACCTGGACGCCTGGTTCGTGGCCGTGAGCGCCATTGGGGCTCTGCCTGGGGAAGGGGGAGTGCCTCCGTCCGGGTGGCTGACGTGGCGACCCGTCCGCAATGCCGATGCCGGCCCGGGGACCTCTATAGCCTCGCCCGTCGACGCCGACGCTGACTCAGTTGCTGCGGCGGCCTACCCGGGCGCGCCCGGTCCGAGAGTCGAGCCGTCGTTCGAGGAGTGCGATCCCTTACCCCTACTTGGCCGGTCGGGTGGGGCGTTGAGAGTGCAATTTGGCGGCAGGGCGGGCAACGGCGCCGACTCCAAGGCGGACGACTCCACGGCGTGGGTATTCCCCACATTCGACTCCGCCCTGGATGAGTTCTTCGGGCGTGCCGAAGGGCAGCGCGCGGCGGCGGCGCGCAGGACCCGGGAGCGCGACGCCCTGATGCGGCTCGAGCGGCTGCGGGAAGACCAGTCGCGCCGCGCGCGCGAGCTGGCGGCCGGGGCCGACGCAGGCAGAGAGCGTGCCGCAGCCCTCCTTGCGTCGGCTGACGACGTCGAGGCGGCGCTGCAGGCGGTGAACGAGGCCCTGGCGGCGGGGACCGACTGGGACGATCTGGAACGGCTGATCCGGGACGAAGCCGCCGACGGCAACCCAGTGGCATCCCTTATAGCCTCGCTCGAGCTGCGGGAGAACCGGGTCACGCTCCGCCTGCCCGACCCGGCCTGGGCCGAGGGTGCGGACGCCGAGGCCGAGGGTGACCCTGACAATGTCGATGCCAACGCGCCACGCCCCCGCACCATCCTCGTGCCCTGCGATCTTGCCCTCACTGCCCACGGCAACGCCTCGATTCAGCACGCCCAGCGCAAGCAGAAGGAGGCCAAGGCCGCGAGAACCCTCCAAGCCGAGCGAGAGAGGGGCGCAGCCCTGGAGGCCAAGGCCGTGGCCCAGCTGGAGGCTGTGCGCCGCGACGCCAAGGAGAGCCTCACCCCAGCCCGGAAACCCTTTTGGTTCGAGAAGTTCCACTGGTTTATCTCGAGTGAGAACTTCTTGGTCGTGTCTGGCAGAGACGCCCAGCAGAACGAGCAATTAGTGAAGCGGTACCTGAGAAAAGGAGACGCATACGTCCACGCTGACCTGGGAGGTTCGCCCACGACCATCGTGCGCAATCCGCGTGGCACCGACGCCGACATTGCCGAATTTCCTGTCACCCTGGCTCAGGCGGGCACGGCTTGCGTTTGCCGCAGCGCGGCCTGGGAGCACAAGACTGTCGTTGGGGCGTGGTGGGTGCGCAGCGACCAAGTATCTAAGACAGCCCCCACGGGAGAGTGCGAGTACTTGTCTGGGGGCAGAGGGCCCGCGCAAGCGCAAGGCCCCTGCGTGCGAGCCGCCGCCTGGTTCCGTCACCGCCACGCCCTCGCCCCCGCTGAGCGCCCACGCCCCCGCTGCCGGCGTGACGCGGTTGCAACTGCCCTCACTGCCCGCGCCTCAACCGCCCACCCCCCCGCCTCACCCTTCCCGCTCACGCTTGCAGTTTTGCCGACTGGTAGCTTCATGGTGCGGGGTCGGAAGAATTTCCTCGCCCCGGCTCCGCTTGAGCTGGGGCTGGGACTGCTGTTTGGACTGGCGGATGAGTCCATCGCGGGGCACCTCGGTGAGCGGGCGCCCCGGTCGATGGCGGGGCCGAGTGCGGGAACGAGCGCGGGGGGTGGGGAGTTCTACGTCCGCCCCTGCAAGCCGAACGTGATAAACGCCGCTGTCACTGAGGACGACGAGGATATCGCGCGCTCTGCTTCCGCGTTAGAGCAGCCCACCGCCCCCGCTGAAGTCGTCGAGGGGGAGGAGGAGCTGGCCTCGTTGGGCGCACTCCTCCTCGGGGACGACAGCGATGGGGGAGGTGATGCGGCCCCAGTCCTGGCCGACGCGGTCGAAATGCCTGACGGGGGCGACGCAGCGCCTGTGCCCGCCCCCAAGGCCCCTCACGCCCCCCGGGAGGACGGCGGTCGCAAATACCTCAGCAAGGCCGCGAGGCGGCGCCTCAAGAAGGCCGGTGGGGGGGATGGCAAGGGAGTGGAGGGAGACGATGCGGACGAGCAGGCTGAAGCCATCGACGCTGGCAACGGAGTCGGCGGGAACAACGACGATGTGCCCCCACCCTCCGCTCCCGCCACCGCGACGATTTCCTCGCCCGCGGCCCTGGCCGCGGCTTTTGGGCTCGCCCCCAAGGCGGGGGGAGGCGGCAAGGGCGCAGCTGTGGAGGGCAAGCCGCCCTGCCCCGGCCCCATCATCAAAGGCGGAGGCAACAGAAAGTACGAATGGCAGGACAATGAGGATAGGGCGCTGGCAATGGCGATTCTGGGAAGCGAGGGAAAGAGCAAGGACCGCGCCGCCCGGAAGAAGGAGCGGATCGAGCGGATGCGGGCGAGGAAGGAGGAGAGGGCAGCGCGGGAGGGAGGCCGGGCGACACGGGCGACCGAGGGTGAGACGACAGCGGCGGCTGAGGCTGCAGGCCTGCGGACGGGCGCCGAGGACTCGCACTGGGTCGCGCAGCGCAAGGCCAAGGGAGAGTGGGACGGCAATCGGGACGCGCCGGGAGGGGACCCAGGGGGTGCGCCTAAGGACAGGGCGGCGATGAGGCGCGAGCGCAAGGAGAGGGAGAAGCGCGATGCGGCCGAGACGGCGCGGCTCCTAGAGGAGGAGGGCGTCCTCGAGCTCACAGCTGAGGAGCGAGGCGCCCTCGATCTGCTCGACGGACTGACGGGACAGCCGCGCCAGGGCGACGTGCTGACATGGGTCATTCCTGTCTGCGCCCCTTACGGAGCCCTGAGCAACTACAAGTTCCGGGTCAAGGTGACGCCAGGGGCCCTGAAAAAGGGCAAGGCGGTGCGTCAGGCGGTAGAGCTATTTCTGGGGTCGTCGTCGTCGGGCGGGCCGAGCGCCACGGGCACTGCTGCGCGCGAGCGGGAGCTGACCAAGTCCTTGGGGGATACCGAGCTCATCTCGGTCATGCCGGGTGCTGCCAAGCTGTCAATGCCCGGAATGCAAAAGGTTCAGCGGCAGATAAAAAAGAACAAGCGTGACGCAGGCAGGGCGCGGCTGCTGGAGGAGGACTGGGGCCGGGCGCGGGGTGGGGAGGAAGTGGAGGGGTGACGACGAACGCGGGGGAGGGCAGAACGAACCGCGTCTTTTGTCCCCCGTTTGGTCGCCACTACGACCCCTGCGCGGAAATCACAATGCGCGTCGCCGAAATTTTCACGCTCACTGCCGTGGTGGACCTCCAGAGCCGCGCGCAGCCCCGCCCGCCTCCGCTTGGGACCGTCGCCGACAGGAGTGGGAGCCGAGCCGACAGGACCGACGGCCTCATGTTCACATGTTCCACTCTTCGTAGACGCGGTCGAGGTCGCCTCCCCACTCTCCCGCGTAGGAGGCGAGCAAGGCGTCGGCCGGCGTGACGCCCGACTCGACGATGGCATCCAGAGGCTTCAGGAAGGACCCCTCGTCGAGGCCGCGGCGCTCAAGCCCACCGCGCGACACGACAAGCATGCGACGGGCAACGTCGCGGACGGTGCCGTCACGAAAAGGCGTCTCAAGAGCCGTGATGGGCACCTGCTTCCACAGCGCGTCGCGCTCCTCGGGTGTCCACCCCTCGATCATCTCAAGGGCCTCGGTCTGGGCCTGATCGTCGTAGAGGAGTCCGACCCAGAGGGCCGGTAGGGCGCAGATGTTACGCCAAGGCCCGGCGTCGGCCCCGCGCATCTCCATGTAGCGCTTGAGCCTCACCTCGGGAAATAGCGTCGTGAGGTGTGACTCCCAGTCGTTGATCGTGGGAAATTCGCCCGGGAGCTGCTCTAACTTCCCCTCCATGAAGTCCCGGAAGGAGGCCCCACAGCAGTTGACGTAACCTCCTTTAGCGGCACGATAGACAAAGTACATCGGGACGTCCAGGACGTGCTCGACGTACCGGTCAAACCCAAAATCGTCGTCAAAGACGAAGGGCAGGTTGCCACACCGCGCCGGGTCAGTGTCCTGCCACACGTGCTGGCGCCAAGTGCGGAAGCCGGCAGGCTTGCCCAGCCGGAAGGGGCTGTTGGCGAACATGGCGCTAGCGATGGGTTGGAGAGCAAGGCCGACGCGGAACTTTTCGACCATGTCCTGCTCGTCCGCGAAGTCCAGATTGACTTGGATGGTGCACGACCGAAACATCATGTCCGTGCCCAGGGTGCCGACCGTGGGCATGTAGGCCTTCATAATCCGGTAGCGTCCCTTGGGCATGACGGGGACGTCCTCGAGGTCCCACTTCGGGTCGAAGCCGAGGCCCAGAAAGGCCGCCCCCACCTCCTCGGCAAGCGACTTTACCTGGTAGAGGTGGGAGTTGGTTTCCGCGCACGTCTCGTGGAGAGTGCGCACGGGAGCGCCCGACAGCTCAAGCTGTCCCCCAGGCTCGAGCGTCACTGACTGCCCGTCTAGGCTGCACCCAACGATCTTGCCCTCCTCCTCGATCGGCAGCCAGCCGAAGCGCGACACCAGGCCCTTGAGCACAGCCTCGATTTGTTCATAGGAGAGCCGCCGTTTGGTCTCGAGGTCGAATCCGAGCTTCTCGTGTTCGGTCCCTATGCGCCAACGGTCGCGAGGCTTGCACCCGGACGCGAGGTAGTCGACGAGGTCCTGCCGGGTGAGGCGCTCAGGGACAGAGCACGGCTCCTCAGCGGTGGGGATGCAGGGCTCTTCAGCTCCCTCATCTGGGCTTGAGAAGGGGCCGCCCATACGGCGGCCGCCGGGCACGTTCTCCGAGGTCGCCCGGAGTCGAAGCCGGCGGCTGGATGCGGCCGTGGGGAGGCGGGACCGGGAGGGACAGGCGAGGGAGGTTCCGATGGGCGCCGTCCATCTCTGTGAGGGGCAACAAGGTTGTCGTGTGTACCAGGGGTAGAGACCGCAAGGCCAGGGAACGCGGGTGAGGGCGGGGAGCGGATGCGGTTGCGCTGTCGCAGAGCGATATTGCTCGTTGGTGCCGTCGATCGGGCGTGACCGCGAGGTGGACGCGAAGGGGACCCCCCAGATCCTGCCACAGTGGACGAGGCTATTCGTCGTCGTCAGCATTGTTCACGGCGCTCGGGGACTCGAACGAAACAGTCGACGAATCCCACGACACAAAACGTACTATGCTACTCGCAATTCCAGAAAAAAGGTTCATCTTGTCGCTCGACGCGAGACGGGGACGAGACGCCGACGACGCAGACGGCGTGGCCGGCGGCCGGGTCTCGACAGACCGAACGAGCGCTCGCAGGACACCCAGATGGGATGGGGAGTCTTGCGCAGAATATTTCTACTAGCTGAGGGTGTCCGTCCGCCGTTACCGCGCCTGCCGGCTCGACTGTCACCCTGGGGCCGTCGTCCTCCTTCCGGACCCGGGAGAACGAGAAGACAAGGGACCCATTCACGGGCCGAAAGTTTCGCCGCCCATCCACTACCTGCGGCGCTTGGACAGAGCCGAGAGGTTGAGTTCACTGCGGTCGCCCAAGGCCCCCGCGGGCGAGTGGGCGAGGAGCAATAGGGCACCCGAGGCGAGTGTGGCCGCCCCACCCATGTAGAAGGCCCCCACCGGCCCCATCCCCGCCGCAACCGTCTGTTGGGACAAGGTGCCCGCGAGGAGGTTAGCAGAAAACAGCACCGGGGCGCAGGCGATGTCGAACAGAGAGAAAGCAGTGCCCGCCATGCCGTCAGGTGTGTAGGACTGGAGCGTGGCCTGAATGAGCGAGTGGGTGAGTCCCATGTGGACACCCACACACGCCCATCCAGCCGTCATCCCAGCAAGGCTGGGCGCCAGAGCGAACAGGCAGTTGCCGGCCACGAGGGCCCCGTAACCGAGAGCGAAGGCAACGGACCGCCGCCGGAGGTGCTCTGCCGCGAACGCGTCTCCCTCGAGCCCCTCTCCACTGCAAGACACCCACGCCCCACTCAACTTGGCCGAGACGAACTGGACTCCCATGTTGAGAGATACGAGAGTGGGGATGAGGGCCCGGGACAGACCGACCTGGGGGGGCGCGGAGAGAGGAGGGAAGAGGAGGGTCGTGCCTGCGTGACGGCTCCTGGGCTCCGACGGCTCCCTTCCTCATCCCCTTCCCAATTTTCCCATTTCTCGCTCGCCTGGGCCACCCGAATGTTGACGAAGCTTCCCTCAAAGCGGGCGAAGAAGAGCACCGCGAAACAAACCACGCCCTGCCAGTAGGCCGGGGGGAAAGCCCGCAGCGTGTCAAACCACTTGGCGAGACGGACGAAGCATCCCGGGCTCGGGTGGGCTCCCGCGGGAGTGGCGGACGGGGCTGCCGTCACATTTCCCGCGTCTCCCGCACCTCTCGCATCTGCCCTCTCCTCTTCCGGGAGACGGCCGGCAATGAAGGCAGCGGCCGCGGCAGGAACCACGGCTGCGGCAAAGCACGCTTCATAAGACTGACCAGACGCGACAAAAGTGGCACTCGCCACAACTCCCCCCAGGGCCACGGCGAGGTTCTGGTAGGCCGCCTTGCTCGCCAGGGCTGCGGCGCGGTTAGCTCCTGCCCGGCGCGCGATCAGGGCCTTGGTGGGCGTGTCTCTGAGTCCCTTGGTTGCCTTGTCCACCAGGCGGGCGAGAGAGACCCACCACAGGACACCGGCGGCGCCCCACGCGGCGTGGACGAGGCCAGTGGCGGCAAACATGGGGCGGGCGAGAGCGAAGAGAATGGAACCGAGCAGGAGGAGTCGACGGTGGCTCCACAGGTCTCCGGCCACCCCGGACCCAAAGTTGGCTAGCTTCTGGACGAGCAAGGAGAGGGACTCGAGCTGTCCAATACGGCCAAGGGAGAGACCGAGATCCTCGCGGAGGTATACCCCAAAAAGAGACGTGACGAGGATGCCGCTGAGGGTCTGGAGGGCGCCGACGGCGCAGAGGGCGCCCACGAACTTGCTGGCCTCGGGGTCGCCGGGGACGGGCTCGAGCAAGGTCGCGGCGAGGCGGGTCAGGGCGGGCTTCTG
>Ga0181568_10003417_pt1 | contig 14327 bp, 30 predicted proteins | sample 101ome_20_FD_133758 | JGI IMG/M metagenome (GOLD analysis project Ga0181568, IMG submission 133758) | Coastal salt marsh microbial communities from the Groves Creek Marsh, Skidaway Island, Georgia - 101404AT metaG (megahit assembly) | ecosystem: Environmental > Aquatic > Marine > Intertidal... | reverse complement strand
AGTAAATCAAAAGGGTTTGAGTATCTATTTGAATGGGATTTTAGAAGGCAGCAAGGTAAATCGTTCCTTAGCCAAGACCACTTCCTTAGATATATAGGTGATTGGTATGTGGTTAAGGTTGAATATCTACAAGACCAACTTGCAGATATTAATTACTTCGAAGCATCTCAGAGATATAGACATAAATTCAGTAGAAAGTTTTCTGTAAATGCTGGAGCAGTACAGAGAATTTCAGAACCATACGGATTTGACCCTTTAGCAGATTGGATATTATCGACTGGTGATATTCATTTTACTAACTTAGCCATTGAGGAAATGGGTTATGGGGTAGATTTTAGTGATGTGGATAATATTCAATATTTAGACCCAAATGGTAATGTTGTAGCAAACTCAACAGAGGTATGGGAAGCTGTAGTGATTCCTCAAGTACTTTCTGATTATGTAGAAAGAGAAAGAGCACTACTTCCATCAAAATTAGAATACTCTTTTGTCGTTGGCTTTGATTATTACCATTACACAAAAGATTTTTGGTTACACTCTTGGGCAAATGTAATGCCATATCACATAAAAAGTGATGACCAATATAGTTATCACAAATATAATGGTGGGAATTGGATAGATTATTCAGGAGGATTAATTTTTGGATATAGATTTACAAAATCATTAGGAATATTTACAGAAGGTAAATACCACAAATATTGGAATCGTAGTTGGTATGATTTCTCTGTGGGTATAAACTTTATTATATTATAAGGGGCAAAAATGGCAAAACAGTTAAGTGAAGAAACTAAAATTACGTTAGACCTTAAAACAATTGGGATGATTTTAGTAGGAGTTGCAACAGTCGTTGGTATGTGGTTTGCATTACAAGCTGATATTGAAGAAGCAAAGGAGCTACCTGCTCCACTTCCACCGGATGTTACTCGAATGGAATACGATATGAAAGACCAATTGATTAGACAAACAATTATGACTACTCAAGAGGATGTGGGTGAATTGAAAGAGGACATAAAACGTATTGAGGAAAAAATAGACAAATTACGATAAAGGGGTACATATGAAAAAGTTTTTATTAATACCATTGTTGCTACTTAGTAACTTTTTAGGAGCGCAAGTGGTAGTATTGCATTTTAATGCAGAATGGAACGCAGCAAATGATGTTACTTGGGTTGATGAGTTGGAAGATTGTGAGATAGAACACATTGATATAGCAAAGAAACCAAAGTTACAACAAAAATGGAACGTAGTAGTTGTACCTACAGTACTAATTCTTCAGTATGATGAAGAACAAAAACGATATCAAGCTGATTTAAGTTTTAAGATGTCAGCGACCAGAGAAGAAGTTCAAGAAAAAATAGATGAAATAATTCTAAGTGGATTTTAAAATCTGGTATATTTATTAAATGTAAAAAGGAGTTACGATTATGAAATGGATTTGGAGAAAAATTATGGCATTTAGAGACATTTTTAAAGATGATAACGATATCAATGAAAAAAACGTAATTGGTTTCCTTTCATTCGCAGTAATGGTATTATTCGCAGCATGTGATTTAATCACTGGATATTTCGGAAAAGATTTAGTTGTTCAAGAGTTTATCTACAACTCATTTGTTATCGTAACTTTAGGTAGTTTTGGTATTGCTGGGCTGGAAAAGTTCGCAAAGAAATAACAAAAAGTAAAAACAACTTATGGAAAAACATTTTATGGTATTGAAAAATAGTTACCTAATGATAGGTATGGGATTATCAGGAGCATGTGCTTTCATCGGTTCGTATCTGATGGATGTTACTATGGGTAATGCCGAACAATATATGGCAGTGATGTTAGTATTATTGTTAGATGGATTCTTTGGTATCATCGCAGGAGTAAAAAGAGAAGGGTTCAAAACCTATAAAGCTCTAAAAGTTCTAAAAAATATGTTTGCGTGGTTAGTAATCTTAACAGTTATATTATCAATCGAATTAGGGTTTAAGGGTACATCTTGGTTATCCGAAACAATTATAGCACCATTTATGGTATTCCAAATAGTTTCAGCGTTAAAAAACGCTTCAATGGCGGGGTTCATTAAGAACGAATTACTTAATGAAATTTTAGATAGAATCGACTCTCACAAAGGAAAACGCCAAAAATAACTTTATTCTTTATAACTCCATATTTATCTATATATGAATAACATTAGAGAATATGGTTGGAAAGATTGGATTAGTGTTCCTAAGAACAAAGAACTCTACAATAGAGATATGTCTGAAGGGTTACGCCAATTCAAACTTGAACAACAACGTAGAGCAAAACTAGTCCAAAGGGCTGTTTTTAATCAAAGAGGTTATTAATGGATAGATTAGAAAAATTAATGAATCTTATTGAAAACAAATATAGTAAAAAAACTATATCTGAAGAAGCTAAGTCAAAAATTAGAGAAATAGTACGCCAGGAGATAGCAAGGGTCGCAGAATCCCTTGAAGAAGTTGATGATTCGCAAGTCTCGATGACGTTCGCATCACTTGAAAGAGCGATGAAATATTCTAAGGGAATCTATGAAAAGATGAAACAACAGAATATAACGGATGTTGATGGTTGGGTATTTGCCAAAATTACTCTTGCTGAAGATTATCTAAAATCTGTATTTAGTTATTTAGATGGTGAAGATGGGTTAGATAATAACTCAGATATATAAGGATAAAATCGGATATGCCTTTGTACAATAGAAAAGACATGCCACAAGTGAATACTCAAAATTTGGGTAAAGCACTTTCTATGGCCAAATCTAAGGTAAAAGTTACCAAAGGTGTATCTCTTGCGATAAAATTAAAAAAATCGCAAAAAGAACTTATTCAAAGTAAAGTAAAAGGTATTGCTAAGAAGTATGATAAACCATCAGATATGAAACCTTTAATCATAGCTAAAGATGGATATATAGTGGATGGACACCACAGATGGGCGGCCGCAATATATAAGTTCGGAAATGATGTAAAGATACCAACAATTACTATACATCTAAATAAAAAACCAGCAATAGCATTGTACAACTCCATAGCAAAATCTTTGGATGAAACAATGTCTATAGCAGCCAGAAAGAAAATGGCTCGTAAATCTAAATCCAAACTCAAAAGAGGGATGAAGAAACGTTTAAGAAAAATGAAAAAGAAACGTTCTAATGATGATTTACAGAAAGCAGCTATCAGAAAAGCAAAAACAATATTGATGCAGAAAATGTTGAAGAAAGCTCCTGAAAATATGACTATGATGGATAAAATGAAGTTTTCTAAAATGTTGGCTAAAAAACCTGGTAAGATACAGAAGGTAGCAAGAAAGATACTCCCTAAGTTAAAACAAGCCGAATCTGATAGAGTAAAAAAGATGAAGGCCAGAAACACTCAAAAGAAATTTGAATCCATTAGAGAGGATATAACGATACCAATTAAGGTTGGTGATACTGTATTGGGTGGTAAGTTCAAAAATAAAAGAATCGTTGTTAAATCAATCGGTAAGAATGAGAAGGGTGATATCACAATCAATAACAAACCACTTCTTAAATTCAGATTACTTCCACAAAATGAAGGATGGAGTAACAAATACAAAAAAAGTATCGATTGTAACAATCCAAAAGGATTCTCTCAGAAAGCACATTGTGCTGGTAGAAAGAAAAACGAAGGTGAACGATTACCTATCGTTACTAGAAAGTTAGATGAGATTCCAATGGCAGATTTACAAAAGATAGATAAGTTTGCAGATAAGAAACTGAATCCCGTTGATGTGGTAATTACTGATAAACATTTCTTTGATAGATTGAATGACCCTCGAAATGGTAAAGAGATATCATCAGCTGAACTTATTGGATTCTTCAAAAGATTATCAAAGAAGAAAAAAGAGTTCTTAGATTTCTTAGATAAGTATAATCAGGTTGTGGCATCGGATGATAGAACAAATCTCAACATACCTTTTATGAAACAAGCTAACAAAGTGATAGCTAAAACTGTGATGAGAAAGAAAGATTTCAAAACTCAAAATCAAAAGGTTGAGATATGATAAAACTAAAAGATATACTAAACGAAAAGTTCGATTCAAAAGCTCAACAAAGGTATATGTTTAAAAACAAACCAAAGGTAGCTAAGAAGTTGGCAAGTAAGATGACTAAGCAGGATTACGAAGAACTTCCTGATAAGGTAGATGAAGCACTTCAGTATAATCAGATACCAACATCTATGATGAAAGATTTCCTACCAACTGGTGCTATGACTTACACAACACCTGAAGAAAAGAAAAACGCATTGAAATTATATAAAGATTTAAAAGATACAATCAATAAGTTTTGGAAAGACCATAAAATCAATAGGAAGATAAAATGAGAAAGAAACTTATAACATTAGGATTAGTTAGTACATTATTAATAGGATGTGGTTCTACGAAACCAGCTTCAGATGGATGTTGTGAAGGGAGTAATCGCATTGCAGAAAGTGAAGTAACACAAAACGATAGAGTTACGTTAGGAGTGTTATTTTCTGGCATGGTATTGTTTGTATTACATACAGCTACGACCAGATAATTTAACAAATTTTAACATAAATAATTTGGTAAATCCAAATATATTTCGTATATTAGAGTATTATGAGAAAAGTAGAATTTATACATAAAGTGTTTAAAAATGAAATGAAGATTCTGAACGAAGGTGGAAGAATCCTCAGAGTTTTTGACTTTGATGATACTCTTGCTAAATCAGATGCATTTATATATGTAAAACACAAAGATGGTTCTGAGTCGAAGTTAGACCCAGCCCAATACGCAAAATATAACTCTAAATCAACTGATATATTTGATTTCAGAGATTTCAATAAATTATTAAATAATCCAAAGATTATCAAAAAAAACGTAGACCTTCTACAGAAAATGTTGAATAATCCAAATAAGAAGGTTACAATACTTACCGCAAGAAAACTTGCATATCCTATCAGAAAGTTCTTCAAAGATGAGTTTGGTATGGATGTTTATGTTGTAGCATTGGGTAGTAACAATCCAAAAGATAAATCTGATTGGATTGAGAAACATATTAAGAAAGGATACACCGATATTGCATTTATGGATGATTCATCTAAGAACATCAGAGCAGTAGATAAACTGAAATCAAAGTATCCTGATGTGAGAATCAAAACTCATTTAGTTAAAGAACATATTGATGAAGAAGTACAAAAATATGTACAAAAGATAATTCACTAATTTTAAAATCATATTTATAATCAAATGAACTACGAAAAAAGAGTAATGATACAAGCCTTTAATATCCTTACAAAAAAGGATTTTAAATGGACTGATGAGTTTAGTTTAGAAATGAGAAAACAATTCTTAGATTTACTCTTAAACTACTTTACAGAGATTGAACATTATGAAAAATGTGCAGTTATTGTAAAGTTACAAAAACAAAGTTTGGAGATTATGAATGAAAATATTAGCAAAACAAATATCACCGGAAGTCAAATCCGTTAGTGGTTGGATAGTATATGTTATGGATGTAACAGGAAGGCCTATAGAGGCAAAAATCTGTGATTTAGATGAATTAGTACCAACAATTAGAATCTTCGAATCAGTTTTTAATATATGAAACTATTTATACTAAATGATGATGTGAACTCTTTTGAACACGTTGTTAGATGTATTCAACGATATTTAAACTATCCCTATATGCAGGGTTGTTCTATCGCTGATATTGTACATAACACTGGGAAGTGTTTAGTAAAAGAATCTGATGATGAGGTTTTGATAAAAGGAATATACAAAGCATTGGTTAAAGAAGGTTTACATTTAAGGATAGAGAGTTAAAATGGCAAAATCAAAAGGTTTAGGTGATTCTATAAAAAAAGTAACATCAGCTACTAAGTTGGATGTACTTGCTGAGAAGATTGCTCATAAGTTGGGTAAAGCAGATTGTGGTTGTTCAAAACGCCAAGAATACTTAAATGCAAAATTTCCATATAAGGGTAGATAATGAATTTAAGAGAATTTATATACAAAGAGATTAAGACTACCATCAATGGTATGATTTCAGAGGTTAATGAGGATATCGTAGACCAAGCGTTCCATAAAGCAAAACCTGTTGATGAAAAATCAGAGGAAGAAAAAGCAGATTACGTTAATGGATACGAACCTATCGAAGAAAAAGATTCCAAAAGAGATTATAAGAAAGAGTACGAAAAGTACGGAAAATCTGAGAAAGCAAAGAAGTACAGAGCTGAACTAAATAAGTACAATAGACAAAAAGGTACTTATGGTAATGGTGATGGAAAAGATGCCTCTCACAAAGGTGGTAAGATTGTTGGATTCGAAGATGAATCTAAGAACAGAGGTCGTAGAGAAAAGAGTAGATTGAAGAAAGAAGGTATGGTTGAACCACGTAGAGGACACAACTACTATCAGCTAATCAAAGATGCGCCTGTAAAGTATATTGAATCACAATCAAATCCAACTGGTGCAACTGGTGTTTTACTTCATAATAAAGATGGCTACCTTAAAGGTAAGAAGGGTGCATATGTTATTGATTACTTTGGTGCACACTTTTATGTTGATTTGAAATCAAAATTTGCTACACAAATCTATGGATTAAAAGACCAGAGAGAGTTAAGAAAAGCAATCCAATCTGTTGGTATGGCACCCGAACATAGTGATTGGAAAAAATATGTGAAAGAGATTCCATTTAGAAATGAATCTACACTCAATGAAGTTGATATGGATAGCGTTCTTAAAATTGTTTACTTTTTAGTAATATGGCACGTTACCAGCGGAGCATTAGTTGGAATCGGAAAACACGTTGCTAAATTCTTCTACGGAAGAAGTAAGGTAAAAGCTATTATCAAACGAATTGGTAAGAATAAAGAATTGGTCGCAGCTGCAAAATCTAAGGATGAAGAAAAATTCTTTAAGTTGTTAAGCAGTACTTTATCAGATAAGGATTTCGATGTACTTATGGATACAGGTGCATCTTACACCAGACTAAAACGTAAAGTTGCAAGAGAATCAGTAAACGAAGAACAATTAGATGAAAAACTAATCACATTCTCAAACAGAGCGCCTTATGGTCAAATAGTATTTATGGCTGGTGGGGCAGGTAGTGGTAAAGGATTCGCAATCGATAACTTTATTGATGCCGCAGGATTCAAAGTGAGAGATGTTGATGAGATGAAGAAAGCAGTTGGTAAATTAGACCAATTAGGTAAATTCTCAGTTGATAAGTGGTATAAGAAGTATGGTAAGAAATTATCAGATAAACCAGTTAAAGGTGGTGGATTATCACCAAAAGCACATATTGAAGAATTTGTATTAGGTAAAGGATTATCTATTTCAGATATCTCAAAAGATTTAAAGAATCCTAACAATGTAGCATCATTACATTATATTGTAGATTCTATGGGATTAAAAGATAAGTGGTTAATCTCAATGTTGAGTGGTAAGAACAACAAAGAAACTTTACCAAATTTATTGTTTGATATCACCGCTAAGAAAGTATCATCAATTACAGATGTAATCAAACCATTAATTGCTAATGGATATGATTCTAAAAACATTCATTTGATTTGGGTACTAACTAATTTCCACGTTGCAATCCAAGCTAACAAAGAAAGAGATAGAATGGTTCCTGAAGATATCTTACTACAAACACATGAGGGGGCTGGTAAATCAATGTGGAGTGTTATGACTAAGATATTACCAAAAGGATTAAATGGTAGAATTGATGTGATTTTGAACAACAGAAATGAAACTGTACCTTATACTGATAAAGATGGTAAACCAATCAAAGTAGAACCTAGTCAACAAAATAAATTAGAAAAAGCACAAATCGTAGTGAAAGATTTCAAATCATTACCAATCAAAAAGCAAGGTGGTGGTGTTTTACCTGAAAAGACTTGGAAAATGTTATTAAAGAGTTGGATATTGGATAATGCACCTAAAACTATTGATTTATCTCAGGATTTAGAAACATCAGAGGAATACATGATATGAAAGTAGCATTCAAAATAGATGGAAAAAGATATGGTGTAGATTTCAGAGTATCTACAAGTAGGAACACTAATTTTGTTGTGATGGCTAAAGATTCCAAAAACTTAGATATCCTACAACAACTAATAGCAGATGGTGATAGACCTGTAAAAGAAGGTATTAGACAGAAGTTAGAACTTAGATTGAATGTTCCAATTGATATTGATTACAATTGGGATGGGGCCGGTTTTGGATTCAATGTAGATTTCTATTCAGTTATCAAAAAACTAAAGTAGGGAAATGAAAAATATCGTATTACTATTAGTAGTAATTCTAAGTGGTTGTTCACCACTAAACTTTCAGTACAATACACTCAACACAGCTGGTCAATTAGATTCAATCTATGGTGATGTAGAAATCATAGAAACCGAATCAGATATTCGAAGAAAATTAGCCAGAGATTTCAGATTCAGATTAGATTTACAAAGATATTGGAATACACAACCATATGGGATTGTATCTCAATATTATTGGTCAAATGATTTATGGTGGTATAGATATCAAAGTTCTTATCATATGTGGACATCTTATGATTGGTTTGATTGGTGGCATCCTAATTGGGTAAGACCTCATAGATATTGGCATTGGTACTATCCAAGACCATATGGGTGGTATAGTTGGAATCATTGGGGATATTCACATTATACAGAACCATTATATAGTTGGTACAACGGCCCATTTAACAATAGTGGATACAATGTAGTTTACAACGCAAGTAGAAGGGGAGCTCTTACATCTATATCGAATAGAATCCAAACTAACAGAATCAATAATGTGAACAAAAGACCTGTAGTGGTTGATAAACCGATTGTTAGATTTGTACCTAATCAGAACAAACCACCAACTAACAACACAATCAGAGTTAAACCAAACAACAACTACAGTAGACCAAACAACAACTACAACAAACCATCAAATAATAATTGGAGTAGACCAAATAACACTATAAACTCCAGACCATCTATCAGTAAAAATATAAGCAGACCAAATCCATCAAAAAGAGGTGGAAATTAATTTGGATTTTTCACAATAATTTTGTATATTTGTTACAAATTAAGTTATGATTAAAGATTTCTATTATAAGATTGGGCCCGTAGAAACCACAAAAGTGTGGACATCTCCTATTGCCGTTGAAAAGGTAAATGGGTGGATTAAAGATTTCAAAGAATTAGATTTGGGTGATTACGAAGTTTACTTAGGTGGTAAGTATGTAATCGATAGAATCAATACAGATGATGTGGATATTTGTTTGACTGGACCAATCTATGATTATATACATTTGTATAAGATTATGAAAGAAGGTTTTGATTTAGCACTAAACAAATACAACTTTCTAATTGATATCAAACACTACGATAATTTAGATTTCTTTAAATATCCAAGAACAGAAGGATTTAAAAGATATCATATTATGACTTCATTAGGGGGTGAGGAAATAAAGAAAATAAATGGTGAGGTGGTTATCCATAGAACTTTCAAAACTAATATTGCAAATTCAGATTTTGTTCCAAACGAACTTGCGGTAAATGTTGTGGAGTTCCCAATGGATAAACAAATCGAAGATGGAAGAATTTACAATCCAATTAAACTTAATTAAAAAAAATAACATATTTATTAGTATAAAATTTTAAAAGGAAGATTATGGCAATTACAAAAACAACACAATTAGTATTCGCTTCAGTATATCCAAAACGTGATTCATCAGCAGCATCTACAACAAATGCAGGTAATCCTGGTATTCACATCAGAGAGATAATTACTTTAGATGATACAAATGATGACCAATTACCTATTAGTTCTCATAATGAAAGAAATATTTGGAGATATGTAGAAGATGGTGGGGCAGCTACAGATTTATCATCTGAGGATACTTTAGTACAAACAATCGCAGGAGCTATTTGGAGTTAATGAGTACAGAACAACAAGTTAATGGAAATCCTCAAATAAATGGGGAGAGAAATACACTTAATCAAAGAATCAGTAGATTAGCGTATTTAGGAAGAAGTAGTAAAGTAAAGTGGAGTGACCGTAGAAGGTACAGAAATATTTAAAGGTAAAAATGGCAAAAGTTATAACATCAACGAGAGAAAAGGTTTCTAAAAAGAAAAGACCCGGCGTTCATTCGAAGTGTAAACATTCGAATAACAAAAACTCTAAACACTATAAGAAAAAGTATAGAGGACAGGGAAAATAATTGAAAAGGAGCTTGTATAAGTTCCTTTTTTTTTGTATATTAGTATAGTAATGGGAAAGAGTAAGAAAACATATGATAAAGAGTTAGACTTCAATGGTGGGTGGACTATCGGTGAGGCCCAACATCATATTGGTAAAAAAACCACTACTCAGACACATAAGAGTAAAAAAACCTATACTCGAAAGGAAAAACATAAGAAAGATTTAACAATTTCTTAACATTAAAAGTTTGGTTATTTAGAGAAAAAGTAGTATATTAGTACTGTAAAAAGATGAGTAGTAACCTAAAATAGTTTATGAATAAAACCAAAAAGATAGTTTATTTCGATATGGATAATGTGTTGGTTAACTTCCAAAGTGGGATTGACCAACTACCAAATTATCAACTAAAATCATACAAAAACAATTACGATGAAGTTCCTGGCATATTCGGAACGATGAAACCTAACGAAGATATGGTTGATTTGTTCAACGATATGATAGAAGATGAGAGATACGATTGTTACATACTTTCAACATCTCCGTGGAACAACCCTACAGCCGCTTCTGATAAAGTGGAGTGGGTTCAAAAATACATCCCCAAAGCTTACAAAAGATTGATTCTATCTCACAATAAGAACCTTAACATAGGTGATTATCTTATAGATGATAGAACGGCCAATGGGGCTGGTGAGTTCAATGGTAGATTGTTAACATATGGTGAAGGAAACCACAACTCAAAAACTCTAAGAAAATACTTCAAAGTATGAAAACGATAGTAGTACACATTCCTAAACGATGTAGGAAACCAAAGATGGATATCTTTGATGACCACATTGATAAAGTAAATAATGCTCGTTCAAAGAAGTATCTTCCTGAGGATACTAAAATACTCGCTATGGGTATGGGTGGACAAGGATTGGTTGATTACTACAATGAAAAACATTTTGGAATAAAACGAAATAGACCAGAACCAAAACCAAAGGTAAATAAGAAAGAACTAAAGAAAGCATTTCAGAAACAGAAAGATTTCGTTAGTGGAAAATATTGGTAAAAATATTTGGTAGTTTAAAAAATATTTCGTATATTAGTAAAAATTATAGATAAATGAGCGCAACGAAACGTTGGATAGAACAACAAATGGAAGCGGGTGTAGATGTGTTACACCCTGATTATCAACAATCGGATGATGAGTATCAATACGAACAATATTGTTATTACTCAGGATTACCATCACCAAAAGCATACGAAAAAAATGAACGGTAAATTAATTTTAATTAGTTTGATGTGGTTCGCGTTAGGACACATCGCAGTTTGGTTTCAACTAAATGGACAGTTTAAGTGGGAGTGGTTTAAAGAAAATACTTTCATATTGGCTATGTGTGGTATTCCTATATCATTTTTGTATATATGGGGTACTAAATACGCAGTGAATGGATTTGATGGATTACTTTGGCCAGGCCGATTCATAGGATTTGGTATTGGTATGGTAGTTTACGCTATATTTACGAGCTACTTCTTTAACGAAGGTATTACAATGAAAACGGCTATATCGTTATCATTATGTTTGTTATTAATTTCTATTCAAGTATTTTGGAAATGAAAGTAAGTAAGGTATTTGAAAGTGTTTGGGTACAACAAAAGATGTTGATTAATGAAATTACTCGGATAGTTTATATGAGTGGTAATCTCAAAGGAATCCCACAATGGAGAGATAGGAAGAAATTATATACACTTACAGAAAAGTTTAATGAAGGAAATTATCTTTTAAGTAGAAAAGATTTCCAATTTTTGGAAAGTTTACATTATAAATATAAAGTTTAATACTTATATATAAATGAAATAGTTATGAAAACATATTTGAACATATTATTTGGAGCACTCATATTGTTAGGAATTCTTATCCTTTGGGTGTTCGTATTCGCAGCTCCTTTTTGGTTGGTATGGAATTGTATCATATCAGCTAAGTTTGGATTACCTACATTTACATTCGCAGAATCATTCTTTGTAATACTAATAATCAAATGGTTATTTGGTGTTGCAGATTTAAAACAGATAAAGGATAATCTCAATACATGAAAAAAGGTGATGTAATGCCAAACGGATTTGTGTTGGGTAGGGGTAGAGAACCACTCAACTTAACTGAAGCTCAGATTCGGTATGCGATGAAGAACTCCAAATCCAATAGTGGTGCTGCTAGATTCCTTAACATTTCACTTACAACCTATGAGAAGTATTCAAAAAGATATATTGATTCTGAAACTGGTAAAAATCTGTGGGAGTTACAAAAGAATAAAAGAGGTAAAGGTGTAAAGAAACCATACAATATCACAAAAGGTAAGTATGCACTAAAAGATATATTAGAAGGTAAGTATCCAAATTATTCAGTACATCAACTAAAGAACAGATTACTGAATAACGCAGATAAAGTAGATTTTAAACCATGCTGTCATAATTGTGGGTATAATGAGAAACGAATCACAGATGATAAAGTTCCGTTGATATTAGACCACATTGATGATAATTGGAAAAATCATATACTAAAAAATTTAAGATTCCTATGTTATAATTGTTTTCACAATTTAAAAGGTAATCTAAGGGGTGGGCAACCACAATGGAGAGTAGAACAAATTCAAAAAGCAAAAGCAACAATTAAATCAAAACAAAAAGAGGAATAAGTTATGGCAAAAAAAATTACAACCAACGAAGTTCAAACGGCAGAAGATGTACTTCCAGTTTTGAACGCTCAAGATATTAATATTTTGTACGCATTAGTACAACAAGCAAATATCAAAGTATCAGATGTACCAAAGGTATCTCCTGTACTTCAGAAGTGTCAAATCATTTTAGAAAACGCAAATCAAAAAGTAAACGGATAAAAAGTTATGGGTAAAGAAATATATCACGGAAAAGAGAGTAGAGAGAAACTACTAAAGGGTGTAAACGAATTAGCGGATGCAGTTAAAGTTACATTAGGGCCTAGAGGTAGAAATGTAATCATCGAAAGAGAGGGAACACCTCACATCACAAAAGATGGTGTAACTGTAGCAAAATCTGTGGAGTTCTCCGATTCAACAATAAATTTGGGAGCACAGATTATCAAAGAAGCATCTCAACAAACTGCTGATAATGCTGGTGATGGAACAACAACATCTACAGTATTAGCTCAACATATTTTTAATGAGGGTATGAATCAAGTAGAGAAAGGTTCAAACCCAATCGAATTATACAGAGGTATGCAGATTGGTGTAAAAGATATCGTTGATAATCTTGTTAAGGTGGTATCTCAGAACATCAAATCGAATGATGCGGTTAAGAACATCGCAACCATTTCAGCAAATGGTGATGAAGAAATCGGTGGTATTATTTCGGAAGCAATCCATCAAGTTGGTAACGATGGTGTTGTAACTGTTGAGGAAGGAAACTCAAACGAAACTTCATTAGAGATTGTAGAGGGATTAGAATTTGATAGAGGATATCTATCTCACTTCTTTATGAACAATCAATCAAAATTAGCTTGTATCTTAGAAGAACCTAATATTTTATTGTATGATGGTAGAATTTCACAAATGGATGATATCTTAGGTATGTTGGAATCATCATCTATGAACAACAAACCAATCGTAATCATCGCTCACGATGTAGATGGTGAGGCATTAGCAAGTATGGTTGTGAACGCAGCAAGAGGAACTCTGAAATGTTTGGCGGTAAAAGCTCCTGGTTTTGGTGCTGAAAGAAAAGAGATTCTGAAAGATATGGCATCGTTGACTGGAGCAACTGTTGTTGGTGATGAGTTGGGTGTTACGTTAGAAGATGTAACCGAAGAACACTTTGGAACTTGTGATAAGGTAGTATCAGATAAAATGAAAACTGCTATCATTGGTGGACATGGTAAAGAAGAAGATATTGATAAACGAATCGGTTTGATTAAAGCTGAAAAGTTAAAGGTAGAATCTGATTTCGAAAAGGATAAGTTGGAAAACAGATTAGCAAAATTAGGTGGTGGAGTTGCCGTTATCAAAGTTGGAGCAGAATCTGAGGTTGAGTTGAAAGAAAAGAAAGATAGAGTTGATGATGCGATTCTATCAACTAAGGCGGCCTTGGAAGAAGGTATCGTTCCGGGTGGTGGTGT
>Ga0181568_10003416_pt1 | contig 14327 bp, 6 predicted proteins | sample 101ome_20_FD_133758 | JGI IMG/M metagenome (GOLD analysis project Ga0181568, IMG submission 133758) | Coastal salt marsh microbial communities from the Groves Creek Marsh, Skidaway Island, Georgia - 101404AT metaG (megahit assembly) | ecosystem: Environmental > Aquatic > Marine > Intertidal zone... | reverse complement strand
TGTCTGTGGCAATCTAAAACCAACACAGGCAGCGAGTTTTTCCAACAATTCAAGTGCCTCCAGACATTAGAATACGGTACACATTATTGAAAAGCTCATGAACACTTCATCCCGACAGCGCCAAAACACCCAAATTGAATCTCTTAACTGCCGACTGCGGCATTATTTAGCAAGGCTAAGTCAAAGAACACTTTGCTAGAGTAAGTCCCAAATCAATATCCAAGATCCCTCTGAAATTATCCTTCCAAAAGCTTACTACTCTTAAATTCCCACCCTATTTAATTTTGCCTGTCCATTTTTCCGTTGGCTTTCTTTTGCAATAACCCCACAACCCCACAAACTGTGTGTCTGTTGCTTTTACCGTAAAATTTCCCCAGTAAGCACTTCTTTTACCGGTCCTTTCGTTTAACTTTTTAGTTCTACATTTTTTGTCAGAAGTGGTCTTGATCCAGAAACCTTTAAAAATATCTCCTGAAGAATAATTTAGAATGATAAATCCATCTTTTTTATCATCATAAACTGCTTTGACAACCTCTCCGTCTTCGATGACTCGAATTGTGCCCCATGTTGATTCCCATACTTGCTCCGCTTTTAGCGTAGATATACTGATTACAGAGGGAATAACGAACATGACAAAGTATTTTAGTTTAAACATTTTGCCTCTTTAAATTTATTGAATTTAGTTATTGTCTTATTCTCTAGTTATCACTTGGATTGGCGTCTATGGCTTTGCCCTCAGTAATCATAATAGAGCTTGGGTGAACGTCCTGAATTCGCAGCCAAAGATGATTTAATCTTTGAGATTACCTAGATTTTCTAAACTTCATTGAAAGCTGAATTCAAATATGTTGTTTAAGGTTCCCATTTGGAGAATAACCAATAAAATTTTGATGATATCAAGTCAAATTTTTTTTGAACCACTTGTTGTTTCATCGTTTTCCTCAAATTTCGGTGTTTGCTTTAGGACTCTTTAGTTTATGGGTGAGTGACTTCAAAGAAATTTCCAATATCCATAATGGATCATTAAGGTGTTTTTTGACAGTATTTGCCAAAACCTGTGGTAAGCGATCCTTTCAGTTAACTAAAAAAACTCTCTAGCTATCTTAATTGATTTGCTGCCAAAAAAAACTGAGCACTTTGCCAAAGTTCGAATTTAGCACTACCCAAAGCCAGCATTTTGTTTTTTTGCCAACAAAGCTTCTAGAAAAAAGTATATTCCGGCTTATTAATCACAGATAGGGTTCTACAAATTAGAACACTGATAAAATGACTAGTCACCTAGGGGAGACATGTCCAAATTAAGAGATTTGAAAAAAGCAATTCTATTAGGAATAGTATTCTCAATAGTCTCCTTCATCTTAACAGAAATCTTATCCGGTTTATAGCTAACAGCAAGAAACGGTAGAAAGGACTCCGCCATATCTTCTCTTTCAGGATAATCACGCGCATAAGATGAAATGAACTGACCATCGGCAGTTTGTGCAGACACCCAGTCTTTTGCTTTGGTATAGTGAGAGTCCAATGAAGTATGCACTGCTTCATGGACAAGTGTTTCTTCCAAAATACCATCAGCTTCGTACAGCTCGCCTTGCCCAATGTGAATCAAAAGATTGTTGTTCCCACCACCGAAAGGCTGTGTTCCTTTGTGAATCCAAGCTGTTTCTACATCCAGTCTCAGGGCTCTAGGTAATTTTCCAATTACTTTCGCATATTTTTTTGCCTCTATTTCTGCAAGATTTAATTTTATAAACTCAGAATTCACTTGTACCTCAATCCTAAGGTTATCACTGTAAATAGCTTTGAAAAGAAAAGCCTCATTAGTAATCCATCCAGATCGCCTGTCATACATTTTCCTATTTCCCTGCCCTACATACTTTATCGAAACAAAATTAGTGGGATCCGATTCTGTCAGAATATCTGGATCTATAAAAATAGTTCCATGAAAAGGGGGATTTGAAGGAAGATTGCCATTGTCTGTTATAGCTGGATTTTCTTGTATAATTGTATTTTCTAAATTAAGTTTTTCCTTTGTATTTTTAATTTTCAGATCACTCAAACCTAGTTTTTTTCTCATTTTAAAATCTGTTATGATAACACCTTCTAAATTTGCTCCCTTAAAACTATTTTTAGAAAATCTAGCTCCACTGAGATCGGCATTTTTTAAGCTTGTGTTCTGAAAATTAGTCTCCTTTAAATTAGCACTTTTTAAGTTAGCATTTGTCAAATCTGCTCCAGTTAAATCAGTGCCCCACAAATCTGTATTACTTAGATTTGCTCCAATTAAAATTGTATCTCTCAGTGTAGATGCATTGAGATCTGCACTTTCAAGGTCAGCTTTTCTCAAATTAACATTTGTCAAATCTGCTCCAGATATAATGGCCATTTTCAAATTTGCTTCACTCAAGTCAGAGTCTAGCAGCTTAGCCCAACTCAAATTTGCTCCCTCAAGATTTGTCTGCTTCAATTCTGCAGCAATTATTTTGGTATTAGACAAATTCGAGTGGTTGAGTTTGGCTCTATTCAAATCCGTTCCAGCAAGATTTGCACTGCTTAGATCTACTTGAATCAAATTTGCATCACTAAGATTTGTACTGCTTAGGTCTGTGTGGTTAAGCTTTGATTCTCTGAGATTGGCTTCTGATAAGTCGGCACTATTTAAGGAAGCATTACTGAGATCAGCTCCTTTTAGCAAAGCACCATTGAGTTTAGCTTCTGAAAGATTTGCCCAACTCAAATTTGCATTCGAAAGATTAGCATTGGAAAGGTTAGATTTGCTTAACTTACCTTGTCCTAAATTTATATCCTTTAGGTTACTGCCACTCAAATTTGCACTTGTAAAATTAACCCCATCAACACTAGCGCTACTGAGATCAACTCCTGAGAGATCAGCTTTGAAGAAATTGACCCACCCTAGATTAGTGTTAGTAAAATCTACATTTTTCAAATTTGCTTTCGTAAAATTTCCGCTAGTCAAGTCAGCTTTACTGAGATTAGCACTGGTTAGATTAGCATTTGAAAAATTTGCCCAAGATAATTTTGAACCTTCTAGATTACTACTAATCAATAGAGATTCCGACAAATTGGTGCTTGATAGATTAGCATCAATTAAACGTACATTATTCAATGAGGCATTACTCAAGTTTGCCCAACTTAGATCTACTTGATTCATATTGGCCATATCTAATCTTGCATTTTCTAATTTTGCTTGAGAAAGATCCATTTTACTCAAATCTAAATTGGTTAAATCTTTTCCATCTTTAACTGCTATTTCAAGAGCCTTTTTGCTTCTAATGCTTGATAGACTATAAGTTTTTTCTGTGATTATTGATTGCTTTTTTTGAATGAGTTTACCGTTCCATGACTTTAACGGTTCAGCCATACAATAGCCCCATTTTCCTTCGAATTTGTTATCTACAAATTCTAAATCTAATCTCCCCCAATAGTTTGTTTTTCTGCCAGTGCGCTCATTTATTAGTTTTGTATTGCAGGATCCACCGACCTTCCCAATCCAGTAGCCACTATAGATGTTTTTTCTAACATTTTCAATAGCTATAAAACCTTCACTTCCATACAATGCCTTTACATTTTTTTCACTTTTTGAAACAATATCTATTTTTCCATAATCTGAGTTCCACGATTGAATAATGGCAGATTTGTTTATGCTATTGTTAACCACTGGTTTTTCTAATTTTTCCACCTTACTCTTAGATAAAATTCCATTCCATTCTTTTTCAGGTCTATTGTTGCAGTATGACCACTTTCCTTGAAATGAATCATTTGCAAAAGTTAACTCAAACCTCCCCCAGTAATTACTTTTCTTCTTAGTACTTTGATTAAGCACTTCTGTATCACATGAACCCTCTTTATTTCCAACCCAGTACCCACTGTAGAACTCTTGTAGGATTTGTCTTAAAACAATAAATCCATTACTTTGATAAGTAGCTTTTATAAATCCATCTTTGTGAGAAATAATATTTATATTACCGTATGTTGAATCCCATATTTTCTCATTGTTTTTATCACGAATATTTTTTTCCTTTTCTTTTGCAATGTATGATATTTTTTCTTCCTCCTTCCTTCCGTATACTTCAGCAATCGCCTCTAAGTCTAGTTTTGTATAGAATCGAGGGGCATTTTCTGAGCCTTGATATGCCATCAAGGTTTGGCTCATCGTCGCTGCATCTTGAGAGAATGGATCGGTACTTTGATAGCAATCTCCATCATCACTATCAAAGGGATGCTCTAGACCCAATACGTGTCCAAGTTCATGCAAAATAGCAGCTTCAGGCCTACTTTCAAAGATCGGCCTACAACTGTTGAGAGCCATGATGTATTCTGAGCCATCCCAACTCATTTGGACAACACCATAAGTCGTTTCATTTGGTACACATGTTTTAGTAATTAAGAAGTCTGCATCTTCCCTGTCACTCCTATTAAAATTAAGAATCAGTGATTTGTTCACCTTCTTCATTAAATTTGTCATAAAGGTTAGTTCTCCCTTTTCAAATCCTTCAGATTCAAAGTCATATCTGATTCCACCATAATTTATTGAGTAGTCCTCATTTTCTGTTTCTAAATAATAGTTTATGTCTGTCCTACCTCCAAGTAATGCTTTTGCTTCTTCAGTCCACTCTGGTTGGATAATTATTTTTGTTGATAGCTTATCTGTGCACAATGCAAATAATTTTTGACTAATTATTGGTAAACTAATTATGAATAGAATAATTAAAGTTTTATAAGATCTTTTCATTTTTAATCCTCAAACCATTAAAATAAATTTAATAGTAATAACCCCATATTATTTTTTGCCCCTTTTGGAAATAAGCTTAATTTCTAAAATAGTGTTTTTTACATCCCTGTAATATCCTTTGTTAATAGATCCTTTTATAAATTATGAAAAATATTTTTTAAACAAGTTAGCTTTTCGTTCAATTTAATGAATTTTAATTAGTACTATTTTTTCCATAAATTTCAGAAATTGCTTTTAAGTCTTATTCTGTATAAAATTTTGGTGTGTGTTCAGCCCCTTTATATGCCATGAGTGTCTGGCTCATTGTTGCAGCATTATTTGAAAAACTGTCTGTGCTTTGATAACAGTCACCATCACTATCGTCAAAGGGGTGTTCCAAACCAATCACATGACCCAATTCATGCAGAATAGCTTCTTCGGGTTTATCCTCGAACATAGAATTACAACCGTTAAGGGCCATGATGTATTCTGAGCCATCCCAACTCATTTGAACAATTCCATAAGTTGACTCATTTGCTATGCAAGTTTTTGTGATCAGAAAATCTGCTTCTAATCTTTGTTTTTGATTAAAATTTAAAATAATTGACTGGTTAACTTTTTCCAATAAATTAGTCAAAAATAATGCCTCGTCATTACTAAATTCTTCAGATTTATAGTCATATTTTTCACCTTCAGAATTCAAAGAATAGTTTTCTTCTTTGGTTTCTAGATAATAGTTTAAATCTTTTCTACCATCCAATCGCTGTTTTGTTTCAGTAACCCATTGAGGTTGCATAATTATTTCTGTCGATAATTTATCCGTACATTCAACAACCATTTTGTTGCTTTTATCTTCTGAGCATGCCTGGCTAATAAGAATAATACTGATCATTGATATTGAGATTTTTTGTCACTCCTTAATTTTTCAATTTCGTTCCTTAAGATTGCTGTTATTGCGATAGCATCATCTCATCTATCATTCTCTGGCTACTTCTGCATATCATTAATGATTTAGTGACCTTTACAGTTCTTCTTATCTGAAGATTTTAGTTGACTGAACCTTCTTGCATGATCTTTTGTGGGTTTTAGCTTTAACTAAAGTAAGTTTCTTTCATTTCAACTCCCTCAGATTCGTATCTCCGAAAGCATTGTCCTGCACACAACTTCCGCGAGTTGAGAATTTTCTGGAAATTAATCAACCCAATTGCATTGGGCAGAATTCCGTTTACACTCCATGAAATTAATTTGTGGACTCGTTTGTGCCAATGGGTCAAACTGACTTTTCCCTGGCAAATCTTCCGAGAACAATATTTATTCAAGAATTTTGAATTTGATACTCTTATTGAAAGGAATAGCCCTTGAGGTGCTGGATTTGGGCTAGAGCAGAGTATTACTGGTAGGTCGATTGAAAATTTCAACCACCGGTGTAGTGAGTTCCGACGATGATCCTAACTTTTATTTCCGTGGCATATACATTAGTTTCAAATCATGTCAAGAATTAAATCTTTGCTGCTTTGGAATTCTGTTGTCGACTTCAGAGGAATACCTGCGTTGTTCCCTCTCTGCGCATTATCATACGCCGCTATTGCACATTCTTTCTTCAGTTATGTGCTAACAACCAAACCTCTTGCGATTGCGCCATAAATTGATCACCCAGATCTGACCAACGGCGGCTGCTTTAAATTTAATTAATTGTGTCCAAGAGTATCGGAAGCAATCATCTTCTCGTGATCCTTTTTTTGCTCAATGTTATCAATCAACTGTACAGGGATGCTTTGGCTCTCAGCATATTGACGAGTTTTACTCAGTTATCCTAAAAATTTAGCCGAGTCTGTCGTTAGTCTACTTTATCAAGCCCAGTTGGTTTCACACTATGCTCAATAATTCCATCATCCTTGCAACCAAATCCGGATGCGACACACACTAGCAAACTGAGTGGGGTAGGAGTCAATCCCTGATACAACTGCATCCACCCAAGCCTTGTGATCTGGCTTTGCTTCGATGATGGAACAATGCCCCTCATATTATTGCGGCAAAGGGTACTGGAGACTCGGGCTGCCTACCTGACCATGATGAACCATTAAGATCAGGCAGATGCCTTGATTGGGGCCAGTTTACCTCTGGCTGAAGTGGTGGAAATCCACAACGTCAAGGAAGAGAACGGTATGATGAAGATGTACCCTGTGGATTCCCTTAAAATTCCAGCAAAGGGCATGGTGATGCTCAAACCCGGAGGCTATCACATCATGCTAATCAACTTGAAACAGGCACCTAAACTTGGAGAATCACACTCGCTGACTCTCCGGTTTCGGCAGGCCCCAGACGTAGTCGTAGAGTTGCCTGTACAGCAGAGTGGGGCTACTTCTGGAGATGATGAGAAGTCCTCGATGCATCATCACCAGTCCCACAAAAACTAGTAGGTCTGCAAACTACATTTCAGACTTGGAACTTAGGCGTTGATTCGTTGGTGGATGGAGAACTACAAAAAGGTTTCCAAAATTAATCTGGGATTATTGCAGCAGGAATTTTGGGGTTTGGAGTAGCCAACATTTCCAGAAATCCCAACAACTTTCTATATGTATCTAGGCAATCAAAGCTAACAATCCAACGCAGTGATGTAGCAATCTTCAGCGCGTCGGTTAGAATTGCTTAAAATAGAATCGGAAGGCTACCAAAAAAGGAGCTCTTATCGCAAACTTGGACTATAGTCCAAGCAAAGATTCGAACTTGAAGCAAGAAGACTTTGAACCATTCAAGAACAAAGGAAGAGCTGATCTCCTTATCTTGGCAAAAGAGACAGGCAACAGAATGAAAATTATATTTCTAGTCATTGTTAGTACTTATGCTGTAATCGCTTCAAGTGAGAGAATCCATGGACAGGAGCAACGTTTTGAGGCTACACCTCCCCAATGTGATCAGAGCTCTGACACTACAAATACAACCAAGACGGCGGCAGATCTAGATTACTTTATAAAACAAGGTAAATTTCGTACTGTGGATAATCTAATTCCTCCAGGTTGCCTTGCTCAACTGATGACAGAATTGAATGGGGACGATAGCGTAGCTGCAGTATTTCTAAGCAGGACAAGGCTGAGAGGCTGTATTGACGCTAACTACCCTTATCCTGGTGGCGATGAGGAGAAAATTGACTATCAAATTGTTTCAAAAATGGAGAACGATACCTACAAAGTACGGGTATGCCAGAGCGTAGATGGAAGTCTGCGGGAATCCTGTAGCAAGATTATTGTACGATTTGTCAACCGCCCTTACCGGAACAAAGATACACTTGTCTGTGTACTCTCACTTGAAAAACTTGGAGAATTTTAATGTCGCATCAATCTCAAAATTCTGAATCCAGTTGAGGTTCAACCCCATTCTGAGAATGGCCTGCCATTTTACTCCGACAACAACACCTAACGATACTAAAGTTTGCTGTAAGACCCGAATCTCCTAGACCGATCAATTCGGCAAATCAAGATTGCCATGATGCCTTGAGATCAGCAAATAATCTTAGTTCAAAAGTCTTTAAAGTATCAATTACCTCGGAAGCTTCCAAACTTAACCTACGACACAAGTCCCAATATCCGAATTCACAACTGTAGTCTGTCTATACTACTGGGATGAGTAGGCCCTCTAACATTCTGCATGTCTGGTATTTTAGCAGCTATAACTCCTCAATCTTTCCGCTATTGCAACATGATCAGGATAACTTAAGTTTTACTGCTTGTAGATGTTATTGGCTTCATCGTCAGAACTGTCGATGATAGGATGCGCATCATCGAACCAACTATCTTGGAGTGTGGGAAAGCAATTCAGAAAGATCAAAGCACCCGCGATAGCAACACACGAGAGTATAATTGGTGGGTATGAAAGACATGTTTGTTGTCATTCTGACTAGAAGCGAGAAATGCCCCAAAGGCACACACCAAGTAAGGGTATGATGAGAAGGAACCGACCGTAGTAGGCAGAGTTTGAAAGGCGTTTGTCCCCACAGTTAGGGCAGACAGTTTCCAGATGATAATGTCTGTCGGGTCTTTGAGCACCACAGGCAGCGCAAGGGATGTAATTTTCTAATGATCCCCATTCGCGTTTTTGATAAGATTTCCCTTTTTGACTGACAGTTGCTGGATCTTGTGGAGCACCGCACTTGGGGCAATTCAATGCTAATGTAGATACTTGAATTTCTCTACAGTTAGGGCAGGTCTGAAATTTATCACTATTCATTTCTCCACCTTTTCAGAGAATACTAGCGTATTCTTCTTTGTGCAGTGGTATTGTGACAATTAGTCCGTACCAGCATAGAAAATGACATTTGCGAGCAGGAAAGAAATTGCTCTTCAATTCGTTTCAGTTCAAATAGTCCTTACATCAAAAACAAGGACTCCACCTAAAACAAAATTTACTTCACGCCTGATCATCCTTTCTCATTGTCGGTGGAACGTAATTTTTTGCCCAAGTCCCATATTTCCAAAAGAACAGTCCAAGTCCCAAGGCAATCAAAGGAAAAAATAAATCAGCTGAGATACTCATCACCTGTACGTCTTGGTAGCTACCAAAGTCATAAAATACCAAAACCTTATCACCGTCATGATAGCCTGTAAGGCAATTTTTATCCCCCCAGAATTCCAAAAATTCTCCATTTCTTGACTCAAAAGCAACTTTTGGTTTTCGACAATCCTTAGGAAAAATTTCTCCGACCACTATGGAAACTGTTTCAAAAGCAGTAACTTTTCCAAAGCTCATTTCTAATGTCATTAAATTTCTGAGAATTTGATAGATCGATATCAATACAAAACTAAAGAAACCAAAACTAAAAAGTCTAGTGATAAAAAAAGCAACTAAATTATTAATTTTTTGTTTCTTTGGATCAGTATGATAATATGAACCTTCGTCTGACATATTAAAATTTGAAGATTAAGAGTTTTTTTGTATTAGAGTATCCTAACTTTCTCAATTTTTCTAATTGCCCCTATATATACTGTAAATGAGCAATATGAGTAGACGGTAGATGAGATAGTATCAGAGACGACTGCAAAGTAAATTGAGTTGGATAGTGACGATATACTCTGATAATAATTCTTCAAAGAAATAAAGTGCTGAAAGATCATTAAAAAATCAGTCCCAAGGCAAAACATAAAATCCTAAAATATCAAAAATAAACACTTACTTTCGAGAATGATCCTTTGAGTTTGGCGGCTTTCGTAAAATTCAATGATCTGTCTATGACCAATTTTTTCGAAACAATTGATTTGCCACAGGCACAGCTGATAGAAGATAGTTTTGGGAGCAGTAAAGAGGAATTTCCAAAATATTTAGATTTATTTTATTGGATAAAAACTATTGCATCTTTGCTGTTAGATTGAAGGTTTTCATTTGCCACTAGATGTGAAATATTTTTCTACCCACTTGGAAAAGTATCATACAACCTAACGATTGGTACTAAAGAATAAAAATTGGACAAACACAAAAGATAAAACCTTCGATTTTAATTAAAAAGCTAACATTATCTCTAAATTCGAAAGGCAAAGGAAAACAGAAATAAAAGTAAAAAATGATTCTTATTCAAATAGGGAAACAATAAAAGCGTAAGTACACCTTACAAACAGTAAAGTCTATTTCATAATCTAAACATTATGAAAAAAGTTAGGGTTTATCAAGTAATACAATCTTTTCGTAGAGACTTGGATCAATTTGGATAAGGGCCATACCAATGGAGGTATACAAGGAAGTTAGTTTAGCGCCTTCATTCCCACTCATAGTGCAAAATTCTTGTGTGTATTCAATAATCAAATCACTATTATCTTCTACTATATTCGAGGCTATCTCTAATCTACTAATCAAATCATTAAGTGAAAGATAAAATAGATTAAAAGCTTCGGCTTCATTCATATTCAATGCATCAAAACAACTAGTTGATCTAAATGTATTAAGTTCATTCGGTTCATCTTCTTTCTCCTCTAATGAGACTATACCACTACTTACTGGTTCTTCGGATTCTTGAAAATCTGATTGATCTAGAAGTGCACTTTCTAGATTCACAAGTCTATCATTCAAGTTGGTTACAAGCGCACCTCTAAGATCTGCACCACTTAAATTGGTGTTAGAAAAAATCACATTACTGAGATCTGCATTTCTCAAGTTCGAATTACTTAAGTTGGTATTTGTAAGATTGGCATTGCTTAGGTTGACACTAGTCAGATCAGAACCACTTAGATTGGCACCAGCCAAAATAGAATTGCTAAGGTCGGCTTCAATTAGAACGGCATTCACCAACTTTGAACCATTCAAATCTACACCCTCGAGATTAGCATTTTTAAAATTTGAGCTACTCAAATCAGAATTAGCAATTATACTTTCTTTTAGATTGGCACCGGAAAAGTCTCCCTCAGTAACATTTGACCAACTAAGATTGGATTGGTGGAGGGTGGCATTATTGAACTTTGTTCGGATCAGATTTGAATGGGTCAAGTCAGAGTTGGTAATAATCGCACCACTCAAGTCTGCGTCAGTCAGGGTAACACTAGTCAGTTCAGATTCTTTTAGGATAGCTTTCAACAGTGAGGAACCCGTCAGGTCAGCATGAACCAATTTAACATTGTTCAACTGGGCCGTTTCTAGCGATACACCAAGCAACTTTGCACTACTCAGGTCTGCTTGATTTAACTTAGCACTCGTGAGATTTGAATTGCTCAGGTCTGCGTGAGTGAGTTTAGCCTTCACAAGATCAGATCCAGAGAGGTCCGCAGAGTTAAGATTTGCACTCCCTAAACTAACATTTTTAAGATTTGCTCCAGTGAGCGTTGCTTCCGAAAGGTTAGCCCAACTAAGATTCGATTGTTCAAGATTAGTGTTGGTTAAGTTTGCTTTACTTAGCTTACCTTGCTGAAAATCTAGAGCTTTCAAGTTACTACCACTGAGGTTTGCCGAAGTAAAATCTGTGTTATTAACTTGAGTCCCTATAAGAATTGAAGAAGAGAGATCAGCTTCAACAAAGTTAGCCCAACTCAGATTAGCATCATGCAAATCAGCACCACTCAAAGATGCACCAAGAAACTTTGCACTACTCAGGTCTGCTTGATTTAACTTAACACTTGTGAGATTTGAATTGCTCAGGTCTGCGTGAGTGAGCTTGGCATTCGAAAGATCAGATCCAGAAAGGTTAGAAGCTTCTAGAGCAGCACTACTAAGATTGACATTTCGGAGATTTGCTCCAATGAGCGTTGCATCTGAGAGATTAGCCCAGCTAAGATTGGATAGTTCAAGAATTGTTTCGGATAGGTTTGCTTTACTCAATTTACCTCGTTGAAAGTCTAGGCCTTTCAAGTTACTGCCACTAAGATTTGCTGAAGTAAAATCTGTTTCAACAACTTTAGACTCAGAGAGATTTGCATCTACCAGATTAGCCCCAACAAAGCTAGCCCAACTCAGATTAGCGCCATTTAAATCAGCACCTATCAGAGATGCACCAAACAACTTTGCACTACTCAGGTCTGCTTGATTTAACTTAGCACCCACCAGATTTGAGCTGCTGAGATCTGCATGAGTGAGCTTGGCATTCGAAAAATCAGATCCAGAAAGGTTAGAAGCTTCTAAAGCAGCATTACTAAGATTGACATTTCGGAGATTTGCATCATTCAGTTCAGCTTTAAAAAAGTTTGCCCAACTAAGATCTGATCTTTGAAGATTAACACCCTGAAGGTTTGCCAATGTAAAATTTCCACCCACTATCACTGCATCGCTAAGGTCGGATTTAGACAAGTCAGCTTTCGATAAATTAGCGCCTGTAAAAAATGCTCCCTTAAGTTTAGCACGACTGAGATTAGACCTTGAGAGATCACTTCCTGTGAAATCTATTTCAGCAAGATCTAATTGTTTCAAGACTGCTTCTTCTAAGTCATCTCTTGTACGTATTTCATTAATATCAACGTCAAAGTAATTTTGACCTATCACATAGAATTGATTCTGGACACTAAGAGGCATATCTGATGAATTTAAGGGATCATCACAGTAGTCTACAAGTTCGCCGTTGGGCATAATGGTATTACAGAAGAACACAGTATTAAAGGATAAATTATCAAATATAGAGTCTGAAAGATCTGAATCAATAAATCTTATATTTTCAAAATTTACTCTAGTGAAATCTGCACCTTTAAAATTAGTGTTCATGAATTTCGATTCTTTAAAATTAACATCTGTAAGTTGGGTCGAACCAAAGTCGCTGCCAATAATGACAGAATTTATAAAATTAGTTTGAGCGATTTTGGACAAATAAAATTTAGCATACACTAAACTTGCATCATCAAATTTACTTATGTTAATACTTGATTCTGTAAAATTTATACCGCTAAGATTATTTCTAAGAAATGAAGTTGTATTTAAAATCGTATCATCAAATGCCGCATTGCTGAGATTTGACTGCTCAAAAATAGTTTGATTAATTTCATTATCATAAAATCTTATGTTGGATAGATTTGAATTAAAAAAATGAGAATTTTCAATTAATATTCGTTCGCCGGAAATCCCACCAGTATTGTAAAATAGTGCGTTAGAAAGCAAGGAATTTGATATTGTGATATTGTCAATCACTATATCATCAAAAACAGAATTAGATAAATTAGAATCTGTCATGTAAACGTCATTTAATTTAACATTATTAAATCTTGAATTACCCATGTCAATTGACTGAAATTTAGTTTTAGAGATCACAGAATTAGTAAGAAAGCTAGATCCCGTAAGATTATTATTTTTAAATGAAGTATTTTTGATATTTGTATCAAAAAATGATACATCACGCAGATAAGTATTATGAAAACTTGAGTCAACAATTTCACTACCCTCATAATAACCCTTGTAGTGTATAGCATTGTCGAAATTTGTCTTGATTAAAATGCTATTAACCAATTCCAAACTATTCATATCTGAATTACTCAGATTAGCTTCAGTAAGGTTAACATTTCTAAGATCAATCAATAAATCATTAGGTAATCCACTTAGATTCGCTCGTGATAAATCGCTATTCCAAAAATATAAACCTCTCCTTTCACATCCACATTTTGTAAAATCTAAATCCTGAAAATCAAAATCAATAAATTCACATAAGCTATCTATTTTACAATTTTCATTAAGTTGATTTTGATCATAGGTTGTTCGAGGATGTTCCTCATCAAATGAAAAGACCAAGAATAAAGGTAAGAATAGCGAAAGGAATTGGCATGTAGAAAATAAAATTAGGAATTTCATATTTGAATTATATTAAATTTAAATCAATCGCAATCATCATTTCTTAATAAACCATCTGGTCCTATCGTATTACACAATATAGAATTAGACAGCTGCTCTTCAGAAATAATAGATTTGAATAGATTAGATTTTTTCAAATTCGTATTCTTTAAATTCGTTTCTTTGAAATTTGCGTTGAAAAATTCAGAGTTAGAAAGGTCTGCGTTTTTTAGGTCCGCATTAGAAAAATCTACAAAAGAAAAATTTGTGTCGAAAGTTTTCTTCCCATGCTTATCAATAATTTGATCGCACATTGGGGTTTGTGAAATTCTACATTTTTTTTGGATAAGGAGATCTCTCGGCTGTATTTTTTTTTTTT
>Ga0181568_10003415_pt1 | contig 14329 bp, 10 predicted proteins | sample 101ome_20_FD_133758 | JGI IMG/M metagenome (GOLD analysis project Ga0181568, IMG submission 133758) | Coastal salt marsh microbial communities from the Groves Creek Marsh, Skidaway Island, Georgia - 101404AT metaG (megahit assembly) | ecosystem: Environmental > Aquatic > Marine > Intertidal... | reverse complement strand
TTCACTGTGCAGAGAAAGGAATTCCGACTCCAAGGATAGGTACGGCCCACAATCGCCCCGTCTTCAACCGAGTATTGATGAGACCCATTCATATGCACCCAACCGTCCAAGCTTTCACCATCGAAGAGATCTATCCACTCAGCTTCATCCGCATCAGTCGTCACCAAATCAAGGGATTCATGAGAATCCGGTAGCGCGAACGCGACAATGGAATCTCCAGATGGAGTTCCGTTCTTTCCGCCTCCCCCAGCAATAATGACCACGTATTGCTTTCCGTCTAACTGATAAATCGTTGGGGTCGCATAACCCCCTGCAGGGAGCGGGTGTTCCCAAAGGACGTCGACGTCATCATCTTGGACAACAATTCCGGTGCTCTTTTTAACGAATCCGAAAAGCGGGCCTTCGAGAAGTGGGTCCGCAATGGAGGGGGAGTCGTCGGCATTCATGGCGCCACTCATGCCCACAAGGGCGTGGACGAGAACAACCAGGCGGAATGGCCCTTCTGGTACGCGATGTGGGGAGTGCTTCACAAAACCGGCCCTAAAGAAGGCCCGCTTGGTCGACGCGGCTACGCGGATCAGGTCATGATGGTAAACACTGCTGATCGCTGGGCCTCAAACCGACCCCTAAAGTGGTCGTTCGAGAGGGTGGAATGGTACTTCTGGAATTACCACGCCAACTACGGCGACAAGGAGATCATTGCCGTGGCTGACGCGAGAACCAATCAACCCCTATTACCTCAATACTATCCCATTACGTGGTGCCAGGAATACGAGGGCGGAAGAGTCTGGTACACCAATATGGGCCATTACGCGGAGAATTTTCGTCAAAAAGAATTCATCCAGCATCTTCTCGACGGCATTCACTGGGCCGCGGACAGTTCGAGGTAGGGTTCCCCATGGAAGCAAATTGTTTGACTTCAGACATTCAAGTGGCTGGTGAGCCCCCTAACGGGGAGAGGTATCTAGACCTGAACTAGCCGCGGAGCAAATCACGCTTGGAAATTCATGGTGAATCGGTTAGAACCTACGCATATTTCTCTTTCGAACCCTAATTGCCTGCTGCTTTCCTAAAGAGTTTCCCATTAAATCTAAAAATACCCGAAACCATGCCTGACCCGAAGATCAATCGAAGAGCCTTTATCGCCGCCGCAAGCGCGACCGCAGCAATCGCCTCAACCGGAAAACTGAGCTACGGGCAGTCAAAGAGCCCCGGACCGAATGTCGAATGGCGCAACCGTCAAAGCGGCATGGGCTACCGGCGTTTAGGCAAGACGGAGTTGATGATTTCGGAGATCGTTTGCGGAGGTCTAGTGGTTAAGGATGAAAGCGGCAAATGGGAATTTCTGGAAACGGCAATCGATAAAGGTATCAATTACATAGATACTGCATCAAACTATAACCGTGGAGGCAGTGAACGCGGCGTCGCTAAGGTAATTGATACTCCAGCCAAACGGGAGCGGGTCTTCATTACGAGCAAGACCAGCCAATGGCTAAAAACGGCCAGATCCTTGCCCTACGCTGCCATTTGGGAATCGCTCAACGCTCGTGCTCAGGCCCGCGTCAGGGCCGAGGTTGGGGCTCGCGTCAAAGAACAAGAAATTTTCGAGGAATACTACCTTTGCAACTACGGGGATTGGCAAATCAGTGAAGCAGAAAAGCTAATACGCGACGATGTACTGGAAGACTGGTATGGCGATCAGCTTTCCGATGAAACGCGGCGTGGCATGAAGCAGGGGCTCATCGATGAGCTAAATTCGAGTCTGAAAAACCTAGGAACCGACCATGTGGACATTTTGTTTGCCGCACACGGAGCCACTCACACAAAACATCTAGAGTGCCCGGAATTGCTCGAAGCCGTCGATACTCTAAAACGCCAGGGTAAAGTACGTTTTCTCGGTGTTTCCGCCCACAACGATCCCGCGGCGATTACTCGGGCGGCGGCCGATTCCGAATACTACGATATGGCCATGGTCGCCTATAATATATCCAACGAAGACTGGGTGGCCCCAGCTTTGAAATATGCCCATGAAAAAGATCTCGGAATCGTCGCTATGAAAGTGGCGCGAGCGCCTCACCCAGATCGTGGAGGCAAAGTCGATCCGCTTCCCGGACTAGTGGAAAAGATGCATCGATTGGTTCCCGGTGATCAGCATATCGCAGAGAAAGCCTATACCTGGGGACTTCGAAATCCTCACATCGCCGCTTGTATTTCCGCTATGACCAACGAGAGCATGATCCGTAGCAACATCGCGGTTACGGGCAAGAGCCCCTATGCGTTCATGGCTTGATCGAGTTCGATAGCCATCGTTTGCATAGCGGGTGGCCCAACTATCGGAGCCAAATCATTTTTCCTTTAGCAAGTCGCAAAGGTAGGGCACGACGTCCCGGCGTGCTGCACAAGCCGCTCAACCAACGCGGCTCGCCGGGCCGTCGAGCCCGACCTTTGATGATAGAGGCTTCTCACCCACGCCCGCATGGAGATGCGACCGACTCATTGAAAAATGCTCTAAAGAGAGTGTTTCGATCGCTGTAATTGGACCTTATCGAATTTCCCGGATGCGGATGCGACGGAACTCAATCCGGACATCCTTGCTTTGCAATCCGATGTGACCGTCTTTGCGAAGCAGGCCAGGATGAGATTCCTTCACCTCATCAGAAAACTTCGTCAAATCAACATTCTGAACCACTTGCTGATTGATACTCACCTGGCAATTCGAGCCAACGCAGCGCACCTTCATCCGATGCCATTGACCCGGCTTTTTCGCTGCATCGACTGTTGGAGGAGCAACGGTATAAAGCGCACCCATGTGGCGGTCGGGGGTAAGTTTCTCTTGAAGCGCCGCGTCGGACATGTCGGCAATCTGAATCTCATTCCCCAAATAGGCGGGGCTTTTTTTAACCAGCGGTGTACGAAAAAAGACCCCGCTGTTGCAACCCGCTTCAAATCGAAATTCCACTTCTAGTTCAAAGTCGCCGAACACGCGTTCGTGAGCAATCCAGCTTGCGTTTCCCTGCTCCCGACTGGTGCTCACCAGCAAACCGTTTTCCACCTTCCAATTGGTCGAGGTACCGTTGACCCCTTCCCAACCGGTAAGGTCTTTGCCGTTGAACAATGAAATCCATGGACCACGATCCTCGGCAGCATTCAGGTTCAACAGCGGCAATAGGGTCAACATGCCCAAGGGTACAGCAAGATTCTTCACAAAATGCCGGCGGAAAATATTGGTGTTTGCACCCATGTTGCGTGAATTACCTTTCATCGAACGTATTCGGCTACTTTATATAATGACCGTTTTCGGACTTTGGCAAGTTCTCGCTTTTTTGCATCAGCTGAAGTTTTCGTACCCAATATTTATTTACACTTCAGAATTATTTTTTAATAAAACCAAAACAATTAATCTTAACCACAAAAAACACATAAGTCACAAGAAATAAGGCAGTTGAACGACAGGGTGAATGATGCAATTGGATAGAAGATAACGTAAGCTGCTCATTCTGTGTTTCTTGCGCTTTTTGTGGTTAATATCTAAAACGGAATTTGAGATAATCAAAGTTAAGGAGTCTGTAGTCACGTAACTTGAAAATCCAACTAGCGATTTAAAAATACCGGTGAACACCACGCCCACTGATCGTTGCGCTGCCGTACACGCATATAGTAGGAACTGCCTTCGCCTTCACCGTCTTCCCATTCACCTGACCATTTCCACTGATTCGGCGTGGGCGCGCGATTGAAACGCCAAGCAGGGGAGTCGATGTCCTTCATTACCCCCGAGCGGGCACCCTCCATCAATGCGGCCAAAGGCCATTCAACCCGCTTGCCATTTAGTTTTGCCCAAACGGTTGCGTTGCGCGGCATACACACTTCTAAGCACACCCCTTGCGACATGTTGGTTGAGTTATTCGGATTGCCGCTGGTAACGGTTTCAAATCGAACGGACTGATCTCCCGTCTCCAGCACCTTACTGGTGTAATAGCTACCCGTGTCCTTCGCTTCCACGGGTGATACCACTTCACGTCCGCGGAAGCGCGGTTCCACCGATTTGATTTCGCCGTCTGTCAACCCCAACTCAACCTCCCAATTACAGGTTTTGTGACGGGCACCCCACCCCAGCTCCAAGTAGATCTTCGTATGAACAAGATCGTCATTGGTTTCACTAGTGGGTTCCATTTCGTACTGTGAAAAGCGCTTCACCAATTCGCCGTCGCGCAAGATGTCCACGCAGTCGATGGCCCCACCGGCTTGTAGGGAAAATTCGATACGTCTCTTTTTAGAGGCCGTAATCTCCGACCCCATCGGCATTCCGTTCACCGCGAACTGCAAATCCATTCGGTCGCCGGTCAAAGCGAACATGCGACGCTTCAACAATGCGTCCCAGACATCTTCGCGATCGCCTGACTCCGCCCAAAGCCCAGTCATTCCATGCCCGTAGCTGCCTGGATGCGCACTATGATGATCGGTACCCCCTGAAAAACCAAATACATGCCCTTGCTTCAACCCATAATGAATCGTACTCTGCCAATCGCTTGGCCCCATGGAATGCAGGAACGGCTTAATGTTCTCCGACGATTCAGAACAGCCGTGCATCGAAAGCATTTCAACAAAGGGAGCAAACTCGGAACTGAAGCTGTTCCAATCGATGCCACGCGTGCCTTTGAGATAGCCAAGGTGGTGCGGCTGGGCAATGGTATCCCTACCCTGCTCCCGCAACGTACGCAGTTGATTGTGCAAGTTTTCCAAATTTTTTGGATACAATATCTCTCCCTCCAAATTCTTATAGAGCATATTGCGATCCCCACAGGAACTGAAGTGGACTTCAAAGCCTGGAAAGACAACGAAGTTCCCCTCATCGTTAAACTGCTTCAAGGTCTCCATCATCTCCGGCCAACCTGCCTTTAGCTTCGCGAAACCCTCCTCATGGAAATCGATGATGTATTGTATGTCGTCGTTCGGCTCCGGCATGTCCGGCCAGTGGGCGTGGCCCGTAACGCTCACAAAATCGAGCCGCTCGCGAGCGTTGCTCAGAGCATCTTCCAACGATCCATGAGCATAGGAGATACCGCAGTGATTGTGTATGTCTCCAAAAAGCAGGTTTAGATCAGCATAGGAATTCATAGCGAGAAAGTGTTTAATAAAGCATCCCCGGGGCAAGCCCCGAGATATATTAAGGTAGCGGGCGATCTCCGAGCGCCCACCCGATAGATACAGCAATGGGCGCTCGGAGATCGCCCGCTACCAATGTCAGCAACCAAGCCACCGACGCATTCGACAAGCTCATCGCAAGCTGGTCGGGGTCTGTGACAACAGTCTTCGCCTTTCAGGCTACGCCCGTCATGAGCTTCGAGGTATTTACCCCAATGGAATAGACGAATATAGGCCTCAAATAGGATCAAAGAACGAAGAAATTGGATTTATTGGATACTTGCTAAGACAAACGGGGACTACTCGGGCAAATCCTCCCCCTGAGTCTCCGGCGCGAATCGGATAATGATCAGACCGAGGAGAAAAAACCCGCTCAGCCAAGCCGCCGTTTGATTGGCGGTAAATCCCATGGATTGCTGCATCCAAGCGGTCAGAAACAACACGGGAGCGGCAATGATACGCCCAAGATTAAAACACAAACCACCCCCCGTACCACGCAACCGCGACGGGAACAGCTCGGGAAAATAGATCGCGTAGCCCGAATGAATGCCACTGACCAGAAATCCAAACACAGGAAGGGCGCACCAGTAAAACCCGACACTACTTTCCGTAAACAATCCGAACAGCAACGCGCTGCTCACAAATCCTCCTACGAAGAAAAATGAAAACGCGCCACGTCGGCCTATTCGTTCACTGATGGGACCGAAAGCAAGCATGCCGATCAACCCGCCTGTCATGACCAGAAAGTGACCCATCATTTCCTTCTTCTTAATCTGACTAAAATTTGCCTCCAGAGCTGCTTCGTTATCCACTGCCGATCCTGCATTCTGCAAAACCACCTCTCGCTCCGCCGCATCGCGCATCAGATCGCGTCCATAGATCTTGACGCCCCAAAACGTGGCCAAACCGATCGACGCCAAGGCCACACCCACCAACGTGTTTCGCCTCAGCTCTCCCTTAAACAGATCTCCTATCCGTCCCGTGCGCTTGGTCGGGTCCCGCTTCGCTACCTCCTGCGCTTTTTTCCAGCTCTCTGGCTCCTTCAATTTTACACGTATCCAAATCGTCAATAATGCAGGCAAGGCGCCTATTCCAAAAGCCAGCCGCCAGTTCAGATCCGGTATCGCCTCGGTCTGAATTGCCGGATTTCCTACGATAAAGGCGCCCGCTGCGATCGCCAAGTACGAACCCATTGTGCTCGTTGCGTGAAAGATGCCCAACGAACGTACACGAGCCCAGCGTGGAATCACCTCTGCAACCATTGCGCTGGCCACTGCCCATTCGCCGCCCACACCCATGGCAACGAAAAACCGCAGCGCAATCACATGCCACGCCTCTTGCGCAAAAGCCGTCATGCACGTAAAGAGCGAATACACTAAAATAGTGATGATCATCGTCCGTGCGCGGCCGATCCGATCACTCAACATGCCGAAAAACACGCCCCCAACCGCGCCGCCAATCAAGAAGACCCCCAAGGCCAATTTAGCGACCGCATCCCGCTTTTCCGATGGCACATCCGGTGGCAAAAGCGACGTCATCATTTCGTTCATGCTGGTAACGAAAATCTGGCCCTCAAACGTATCAAAAATCCATCCCAACGATGCGATCAAGAGCACCAGCCATTGATAGCGGGTGACCCCCTTCCACCAGGGACTATTGTCATCGCGTTTGGTCTCAATGCTCATGGGTTGATTCGCTTTACGCCTAATACCCCGAAGCTTGTCGCCGCTATTTGGTAGGGAGGACCGGCTCGGTCCTCCGTATGCGAATTTCGGAGGATCGAGCCGATCCTCCCTACCTTGAGAAATGCCCCGCAGCTTGCAGCGAGTATCTTTAATCTTTTCATAGAATTCCTTTTCGCGGTTTCGGCCGAACGGTGGATCGCCTCACACAAAGCAATGGAGCCAGGGGCGACTCTCCTTCCGCATTTGAGAGGACTCATGCGTGATGGCGGCCAATACACCCACAGCCACTCTGGCTGAATCGAATGGCTTCAGTTATCAACATTGACCCATTCTTTTCAATCCAGGGTTATCTTCCTACTCTCTGGATGATAACGCGATCTCCTGCCGGTCTCGTATGACATTTGAGCCATGATCGTGGCCACGGCGTGACGGTAGCCCGTTTCGAGAGGCGCATGAGGCTCGACTTTGCCGCGCAAGGCTTGGAACCAGTTCAGAAAGTGATCTGGACGCTCAATCGATTCCACTTCGTTTTTACCGCGTATCGACCCATCTCGGTTGATTCCCCCTTCTGCTGTGTAAACGCCGATGCCCCGCCGGGCAAGTTCAAGGGTCCCCTTCTCTCCCATAATTCGGGTACGATTTCCGCTGCCGTTTCCAAAGTTCGTGGTGTAGCTAACCACGGTATCTTCCGGGTAGCTCCAGATCGCGTCTATCTGGTCGGGCGCTGTAAATTGATAGTCGTCCTTCCAAGTATATGTACCCCCGTGGCAATTACAGGTTTCGGGGATGTGCAGACCGGTCAAATAGTGCACCAGATCGATGAAGTGAGATCCCCATTGCGGCACTGGGCCCTGAGAAAATTCGTAGTAGCCATACCAACCGGTATACAACAATGGGTCGAAAGGCTTATCCGTTATTCCGTTAGTAAACTCGTCCCAATCGAGGTCCTCTTTTCTCACATTCGGATTAAGACGCTTATACCAATAGGGCTTGTCTGCTCCGTTCCTCACCTGTTCAACGCGAGACAGGTGACCGAGGATGCCTGTTTCCAAGAGTTTCTGAGTACCGACATTGGGAGCCTCCGTTCGATGCTGAGTTCCGATCTGGACAATGATCTTCGCTTTTTCAGCGGCATCCACGGCCCGCTTCAATGCCTCGAATTCGATTCCAAGCGGCTTCTCCGCGTAGCAGTGCTTTCCCGCCTTGGCCACGGCTTCCAAGTGGAGCGTGTGGACGTGATCAGGCGAGGCGATCATCACCGCATCCAGATCCTTCATCGCCAACATATCCCGGTAGCTTGTGAACATCTTTGGCGTTTTTCCGGACCATTCCTTCACATGGGCGGCTGCCTTTTCCCGCGCCGGGCGGTAGGGGTCGCAGACCGCGACTACTTCGAGATTCTCTGCCTCCGCGTGCTGCTTTACATAACGCTGATGCACACCTAGTCCTCGTGACCCACAACCGATTTGGCCGATACGTATACGATCATTGGCCCCGATACTGCCCGTATAGGAAAAGGCGGATGAAGTAAGGGGTATCACCCCCAAGGCGGAGGCCGTTGCGGCCTGGCCAAGAAAGGTGCGACGAGTGATTGGATTGGGGAGGTCTTGTTTCATGGGGCGATAGGGAGTTCTAACAAACGGAACCTAGATTTAGGCAATAAAAGATCCCCAAGGCAAACATCTTCGCGCTTTCGAGCTTCTCCAAGTCAAGAGCCTACAAATAAGTAGCTCAGACTTTTGGTCTGTAGCCGTGTTGCGAGAATGACCACATACCAAATCCGTAATAAGAAATTGGCTACAATTCAGCCAACAATACAATCACCTTCACACGAGATCCAGAACATCGCGCATCCAGCCGGCAATTCCCGCGAGCCGCTTTCGGTCCCCGCCGGCTACTTCGGCTGTCGCCCAGCCGGAGAAGGACACGTGATTCAATTCTTCGCGGACGCTCACCCAATTGACCTCACCCCCATCGGTTCCCGTGGTGATCCCTTTTCGTTTCAGTCTGGCGTCGCCAAATTCCCGATGACCCCGATCTTTGATGTCGAGTTTGTAAATCCGACTCCCCAGTGTCTTGGCCCAGTGTTCGGCGGATTGCTCGGTCCAGGTGATCGTATTGCCAAGATCAAAATAGGAGCGCACGAAGGAGGAATCAAACGAATCGATGAACCGGGCCATTTCTTCTCCCGTTTTGAGAAAAGTCGCCCGAACATTTTCAATACACAAATAGATGCCCGATTCTTCAGCGATCGGTACCGCCTCTCTTACCCGTCCTTGCCAAAGTCGAAAATTTTCATCGTAAGATATTTTTGGATCTTCACTGGCCAGAACAAGAACGGAGTCACCCCCAAGTTGATTGGCAAAGTTCACGGCCCCTGCGATATCCGGTTTCGACGAATGGATTACCCCATGCACCGGCAACCCGGTCTCCTCAACCGCTGTCACGAATTCGGACGTATCCGCTGCATGGTCGGTTTTTACCTCCACCCCATCGAAACCGATTTCTTTCAACAATCGAAACTTCTCCACGACGCTCAAGTCGGGCTCGTCAATCATGTGATATTTTACGGCGATCCTGATCTTCCCTGAGAGCGGACCGGGCTTCGCGGCGAGGTGTGAAATCGGAAGGTAGCCGAGGGCGGCCAAGCCGGCTGAAGATCTCAAAAATTGCCTGCGGTTAGGTTGTTCCATTAAGACGTAACTCCATCTACAGGACAATGGCCGCAAATAGAATAAAAAAGTCTCGGACGACCCAGCGAGTACGGCTTGGGTGACATCCTACTTGAGATGAGGAGTAAGTGTACCCTTTCTCCAAAGTCTGAGCATCCGAAAAGGTGCCCACTCCTCGACTTGGACCGCTGACAGTCCCGTAAACGCCAGCCGGTACCCCCTCTAGGACGGGTCCTGAACGAGCGGCCCCCTCAAGAACGGCCCTTGCTCCTGACCTTGGCAGGGAGGGTCTTGCGACATTTCTCGATATCAGCGAAAAATCAAAGCCGGAAAACCGAAAGACCGCCATCTGATCATGCGGCACCCCCATGTCGATGGCACCCTAGCCTACGAATACCCGTTCACGCGTTAATAAGACGTTTCAGTTCGCTCCGAGCAATCTTCTCATCACGTCCATTAGGTCAGCCTCAGATTCCGGTCCGACATTGGTGGCCCGCTCGCTCGTTTCATATCCGCCCTCTGTATAGGAAATTTTGGTACCGATGTAAGCCGTGCCGTAGTCGCCATAAGCTGCCATGGCAACGTGCAAGTCGGGCCGCATGGCTTTAGCAGCTAATTGGTACTCTACAAAGAGTTCACCGGGCATGTGGATAACCCGGGCATCGCCAATATTCAGGCAAGCGATATCAATCTTGTGCCCGGACTCTACGCGGCGGAGGTAGGCAAGTTGGGTGATGGCCTCGTAACCTTCGGGAGGGTTGCTAACTATTTTCTCCATCAGAGATTTCTCGTTCAGGTGCGTTGCCAGCGGAAGAGCGACGGGTTCTGATTTCCAATCGATATCCGAATTGGCGAGAGGATATTTTTCCGTGTTCTCCCAAGCGGAGTGCATCCCGTCTGCCAATCGTTGGGCTAGCAGGACACGGTTCTCAGTATTGCCATCGTTGTATTTGCCAGCCCCAATATTACCGCCAGCTCCATTAAAGTGCACATGCAAGGCTTGTGGCTGGCCTTGGCCTCGCAGGAAGCGAGCAATGCCTGGAAAATCCGGACTCGGAATTCCCGACCGGTAGTAGCTTTGTGGATGCGTTGCAAAGTAGCTGAGAATAGCGACAGGGGCATCTGCATTCCAAAACGAAATCAGCGAGACTTCCGGATCGACGACACCTACCGGCTCGGCCCGAATCAGGGGATCCCGGGCTGTGGTAAAGCGCATGGCCCGTACTTTTCCGTCCGGTCCAAGTATCCTCCGATTCGAGACGACGTCTTTCACGGTGGCGACACCCCAGCCGTAATGCGTCACGGGGTGAGCTTCTTTCAGGGTGTCTTTCAGTGCCATCGCGGCGCGCCGGATGACCTGCCTTTGGAAAAAACTGTCGAACAGATCGAAGTCAGTGATCCCTAGTTCATGGACAAGGGCTTCGGAACTGAAATCGCATCGAGGGGCGTCATGTTGGTGCAATGCGTGAACCGCAACACGATCTCGGCTAGTCCCCGCAGCTTCCGCGAGGGCATCGCGAAACACATCCTGGGAGGCATTGGCCACTCCTATCCAGTCGATAGCGCACAAGACGATCGGTTTCCCGGATCCAAGAATGGCGAGTCCTCGACAGCGCAAGGTGATCTCGTCGTGTTTTCGAACGGGATCGTAGGCCAATTCCGAGCCAACCGGTGGGGTGGCATCCACATCGAACGTCGCAATGCGTATCTGGGATGCGGTTACAGAGACCGAGAATCCGGCGAGAGCAACGCAACAGAATAGAATTTGGGCAGAGAGATTTTTCATTTGCAGGGTTAGAAAACCGGTTAGGATAGCACAGGTAGGCGTATCGGATCGGGCAATGCGCCATTGAGGGGAAGATTTTCGCCCAGCTCGCTTCGCAAGTCTTCCAGCTTATCTCGAAGCTCGTTACGTTTGGAGCGGTACTGAGCTTGTCCTACTAAGTTGTTCAGCTGGTAGGGATCTTTCTTTAAATCGTAGAGAATCCAATCACCCTCCATGTGATAGGCGTAGACCCAATCTTTAGTTCGAATGCCGCGCCAGTCGCAGCCTGGGCCCCCTCCATTGTGTGTATTGAAGAGGTAGGCGCTGTCTCGAATTTCTGGGCTATTCCCTACGAATACTTCCGATTGGTCGAAACCTTGGACTTTATCCGGAATCTTGGCGCCGGATAGGCCGAGCAAGGTTGGCATTAAGTCGACCGACGAGACAATCCAATCGCGCTTCTGACCGGCTTTGATTTTTTCAGGATAACGGATGATGAAGGGTACATTAATCGATTCCTCCCAAGGGCGTTGCTTCAGACGGTGTCCTTGCGAACCGAGCATGTCACCGTGGTCCGAGGTAAAAACCAATATCGTTTTTTCCGCAACTCCAAGACGGTCTAGCTCTTTGGTTATCCTCCCCACACACTCGTCTAAGCTGGTGACCATGGCATCGTAATGCAGCAGTTGATCTTCATCCTTCTTTGCCCGAGGGGGGACATTTGGCCTTTCTTCTAGCGTACGGCCTTCGTAGGAATCGAGAAAGCGCTCGGGCGCTCGGTAGGGATTGTGCGGGGGACCGTAGGAAACCGCCAAAAAGAAAGGGTCTTCGCGGTGAGCGCGGATGTATTCAATCGCCACATCGGTTTGCACATCCGGTTCCCAGCCATCAACAGTGACCGGTTCCGTGTCATCGTTAATCCAATATTCTGGATCGAAGTGCGCGTGGGAACAATTCCGAACGGCCCAGAATTTCCAATTGCGCCGGTCTTCCTTAGCGACCGGGTTATTCCGATGCCCTGCCAGATGCCATTTCCCAATGTAGCCGGCATGGTAACCGGCTTCCACCATCTTGTCAGCAATGGTGACTTCGGAATTGGGCAGCTTTATGTCGTTGTGAACGACACCGGTCGCATGTCCGTACCGCCCTGTCATTAGCTGTCCCCGGTAAGGGGTGCAAACCGGAGAGGCCGCAATCATATTGGTGACAAGCAACCCTTCACTGGCCAATTTATCCAGATTCGGGGTAATGACCTGCGAATTGCCCATACAACCCATATCGTGGGCCCGCATCTGGTCGGCAAAGAGAAATATGACATTCGGCTTGGAATGATGATCCGCACGCAGGACCGTTGACGATGTGGCGGTCGCTGCGATACCGGCGAGAGCGGTTTTGAGAAAGTCTCTTCGTTGCATGATAAGATCTTGGGGTAATGGTTTGTATCGATTAAGGTGCGATAGATTGTAATATACGAATGATTAGACTTTGTCGTTTTTCAAGTGGAGCTGATCAATTTTCTATTTCCATGGAATATAGGGTAATGGCATCGCTACGTAAAGCTTGGTTCAGGGCTTCATTTAATAGGTTTGTGTAGGATTTCCTCAAGATCAGATCGGCAACAACGGTCCGGAAGGAGATCGCTAAAAATCTCCATAGGTCAGGTTGTTTCACTAAGCTGAAACTCAATCGGCAGGACAATGGCCACTGATAGATCAAAAAAGTCGCCGAGAAGCCAAAAGGAATCCTTTTCTTGCCCTCACTATCACTAATGTTTCAACTCAAACCTCAGTCCCCAACCCCACCCAGAATCATGAAACGTTTCTTTACCCTATTCTATCTAACGTCCGCTGCCGTTTGCCTGATCTCTCAAGCCGACTCTCACCAATCGCAACCAAACGTGTTGATCATACTCGCCGATGATCTCGGATACACCGATGTGGGCGCGTTTGGAGCCGAACTAATCGCTACGCCAAATATCGATAAACTGGCTCGAAACGGAATGAAATTCACGCAAGCCTACACACCCTGCTCCGTCTGCTCGCCCACTCGCTACGGATTGCTCACGGGTCGTTACTATTGGCGTAGCCAGCAACATCCGTCCACCAAAGTGATTCAGGATGGCCAAGGTCTCGCCATCGAAAAAGGTCGCGAAACACTGGCCACGCTTTTCAAGAAAAAAGGATACGCTACCGGCATCATTGGAAAATGGCATTTGGGATTCGGTGAATTCAAAAATTTCGATCAGCAATACGACTGGACGTCACGAAAGAAAATCGGTCCCGGTCCACTACAGGTTGGATTCGACTACTATTTTGGAATGGTCGCCAACGTGGGAAACCAGCCTCGGTTTTTTATTGAAAATGACGACTTCTACGGCCGCAGGCCGGGCGACAAAGTGACCACGGAGAAAGTGGCGGCCAATTCCCGCAGCGCTAGCCAGGGGCAATTCATGGTCCAACGAGAAACTGTCAGACCTTGGGATCCCTCAGTCGTTTGGGAAGACGATGAGGTCGCCCAGGCAATCACGAACAAGGCAGTCGACTACATTGAATCGAATACCGGTGCCGACAAACCTCCCTTCTTTCTCTATTTTGCCCATAACATTCCTCACGGACCCATAACCCCTGCTAAAAAGCACAAAGGCTCAAGCGATTGTGGGCCCTATGGTGACTTCATCCAAGAATTGGATACTCAAATAGGCGAAGTTCTCGCCGCCGTTGAGAATGCCCGCGAGCATCGTGAGACCATTGTCATCTTTACAAGCGACAATGGCGGAGTAGCCGCTGCGCCGGAATCCGACGATCCGCCAACCGGACCCGCGGGCCTCGCCCGCGAACGCGGCCACCTCCAGTGTGGACATCTGCGCGGTGGAAAGTGGAGCATTTACGAAGGAGGATTCCGCGTCCCCTTCGTGGTCAGCTGGCCGGGCCGCGTAGAAGCAGGCCGCGTATCTGATAAGCTCATCTCACTCCAGGATCTGTTCGCCACCATGGCCGACTTTCTAAATGTCGATTACGGACGCAACCACGGGGAAGACAGTTTCAGCTTTTGGCCGCAAGTCATAG
>Ga0181568_10003410_pt1 | contig 14333 bp, 15 predicted proteins | sample 101ome_20_FD_133758 | JGI IMG/M metagenome (GOLD analysis project Ga0181568, IMG submission 133758) | Coastal salt marsh microbial communities from the Groves Creek Marsh, Skidaway Island, Georgia - 101404AT metaG (megahit assembly) | ecosystem: Environmental > Aquatic > Marine > Intertidal... | reverse complement strand
TATAAAAAAATCAAAAAAAGCAACATTGCGAGCATTTTACAAATCCTGTTTTACTAATTTAGATGATTGGACATTGTGGAACAAAGTGCATGGTCCTGAACACGAACAATATACTGATAAGACACGTCTTGTTGGGTGGTTAAATGCACTTGGAAATAAATGCGTGATGATTCCAAACAAAGCCAACCTGACCCTATGGATGGATCCTAATGATCCCATAGGATGCAAGCCAAATCTTAATCATGCGTCAAATATCTCGTGTCATATTATTCAAAATGGGGGGCATTTTTTAAACATGCCATGAACAATATAAGTGATTATTGAATTACAAGAGCTTTTTAACAATAAGCTGAAGAATCGATACATCATCAGGTTTGATTTTATCTTTTCGTTCTGAACGTAATGTTGATAGAAATATTCGTTGGTTTTCCTTAAATAAATCGGATAGTTGTTCTGTCGAGCAATGACGTAACGTATCCGATTTAAAATATTGATTAGGAGCTATAGTCTTCAATTTTTCTTCCTTCGTTGTAAACCAGTTCCACCAAAATTCGTCAATAGTATTGTCATGGTTTGCTGTACTTTGTAACGTGTCAAGCGCCTTAAAAAAATCATCGCCGAAGTCTTTTGATGCTTGAGCATCCATTTGGGCATTATCCCAAAAGCCATCGGTACAGATACGTATTGCATCCCCAGGTTCTAATTTAATGTGTCCAAAGGAATGCTTATCGACTAAATATTTTTCATTCCCAAACACTTGGTGTGGTTGTGGTATGCGTTTATTTGTTGCTAAATCGCGTGGATCTGATAGCAAGAACGCTTCTAAACCAAATTGAGAGGATTGGGTTCCAGTGCAGTGAAATACATATTTATTGTTTTTGTTGTAAATGGTGAAGCCTGAATCACCCAATATAAAATAATACAAATAGTCACCATCCATGATAATGCATGAAAATGTTGTGGATGTCTCTTTAAAATTACGGTTTGTGTCGTATGCGGATTCTAATGCTAAAAGGAGATTATCTATAATAAAATCTTCAAAATCTTCAGGTTTAGTTAAGAGATCTTTGTTATAAATACGTTTCCTAATGTCACCTCTAACAATAGATTCAAATCGAGTCATAACGGTTTGAACATAGTCTGTCGTTAAGTTTGGCTGATCTTTATTTCCTGATGCTGATACCCCGTCCAATACACAAGCCACTGTAAAATGAATGGTTTCTTTGGTGTGATAGTTTAATTCGGAAATCTCAAACACTGTAATACCATCTTGATTTGGATGCCCAGTATTTTTATCGCTAGTGGTCATATACGTTATTTTTGCTTGTTTGGAATCGAATGACGTTTTAACCACTTTTTCGTTGCCAAAAGGCGTAATGTCGCCAAACGTTTGGTGTGAGTTCCGATTTCGATGGCTATGACTTAAATTTTTTTCTTTTGGTTTAGTATAGTCTTTGAGGGGTTGAAGAAGCGATGTCCTCGAACTCATAGAATTTGACTCATCGGCGTTATTTATTTGTTCAAAAATATCGGATTGTTCAATCAGGTTTATGACAGCCTTCACGAAATCTGATTTATTGAACGGTTGTAATTTTGTCATACAATAGTCAATAATTGGGTCATAAAACGGGGCACGTATTTTTATAAGCTGTGCACGTCCAATAAGGCTAAGGTCAATCAATACATCAGAACGAGCGCTAAAATCAGTGTGAGGGAATAGCTGATCAAAAAACTCAGTTTGATTAAATATCAAGTCGTATATGATGGGTGTGACGCTTAACGGTTGTCCGCTATTTGTATCTTTAATTGTGAAGTGTTGACTGCTTTTAATTGTTTGATATCTGGTTAATTCTTCAATCGCGGGCCTATCTTTTTTAATCAAAGCCAACCCTAAGGCATGCATTTCAAGGCCTTGATATGTAAATGGTTGGTTTAGATCAAGGCAGGGAAGTTTAAGTAGTCGATTTAATAATCGGGTATCCCCGGTATCAATGGCCCATGCCAATAAGTGAAACGAATCCCCATTAACTTCAAAATATTGTTTAATGACAGCCTCAGGAATAGATAGATCATCAATATTTAATATGCATTTGAGATCCTTAATATTATTTGTTTGAATAACAAATTCCAGAGGGGTCATGGTGTAATTTTTACCGTTATAAATAATGTGTAACCGTTCATTAATGAGAGTAGGATGATCCGTAGTAAACTCTTGAATATTTCTATAAAGCTGAAGCTCTGTATTCTCATTAATTGGTGATAGATTAGAAGAAAGGTCGGAGGTGTCTGTTAGAATTACCGATAAATACTTCTGTTCTACTTGTTCAGGTTTTATATTATTAAAATCTACAGGGGTAATTAAAGATGTATGTGGGCATGATGTAATTTCTCCTGGGCTAGAAGGTGGGTGGTTGTTTTTAGCTCGTGTGGGTCCTAAATTATGGGGGTGGTGGGATATACGACATACAGATGGCATTTATTTTATTAATCTCCTGGTTGTTGAAGGATTACATAGTATCAGATTGATCTTACATTTAAAGTGTTTTAGACTCAATAAGAATTAATCGAACATTCATTAGAAACCATAGTTATGGAATAATTAATTCAAATAAACCGAAAGTTCAGCCAGGCTAGGAAAAAAATGCATGTTTAAAATAAACTAAAAAAGTTTAGGGAAAAAAGAAAGCCATCGAAGAAAGTTAAGACAGAATAATTGCGAATTAGATTGAGAATCGCGGCGATCTTCATCAAAATCTCTCGGAGGAGAAAAATCTCTCGGAGGAGAAGACACTCTCAAACTCAGAAACCTCCTTATTTTTATGACTTAATGATACAATGGCTTACTTAAAATGAAAAATCAACGGTTTGAAAGTGCGGCCAAGACATACAATCAATACGCCTTTATTCAAAAGTTATCAGCGGAATATATTCTTAATTATCAATTAAGTCATGTGCCAATGACTGTATTGGATATTGGGTGTGGGACAGGGCTACTTACAAGCCATTTAGCATCAAAATACCCCCGGGCTCATTTTGATGCGATAGATGCATCTCAACGCATGATCAAGCAAGTATCAACCTTGGGGTTAAAAAATGTGACAAGCATCCATGCGGATTATTCCCAATATGAATTTAAAAAAAGGTACGACTTAATTGCATCAAATGCGGCCCTTCATTGGATGAATATTCCTGATGCGCTATCAAAAATTAAACAAGAGCTGTCAGAACGTGGGGTAGTGGTGTGCACGATTTTTGGATCCAATACATCCATTGAGCTAAGCACCTTGATTCCAATGATAAAAAAGGGCGTAATGCTCCCAGCACGACAGTTTATGACCAATGACCAAATCAACCAATGTGGACAGCAAGAATTTACATATTGGTCAGTGGAAACAAGCACAACAACCATTCCATTTGATTCGGTATATATGTTATTCAAGACACAGAAAAGAACAGGGGTTAATGCGAGTCATGAAATGACGGGGTTATGGACGCCACGCCAGCTAAAGCAATTGGAGCAGTTGTTTATGGATCACTATGGCCAAATCCAACTCAGTTATGAGATTCATTTTTGTACTGGAAGCAACCAATGACGGCATTATTTAAATTAAGCATTAACAAAAAACACATTGATTCTGCGCCACCAATCATTTGCATTACAGGCACAAGTACTGGGATTGGAAAAACCGTATTCACTGGGTTACTAGCCAAGGAGGTTGGTAAAAAAAAATCTGTTATAACTCAAAAATGGGTTCAGTCTGGGGATTTAGATGCGCCAGATATTCATACGCATGATCGCTTATCGTTAGCACGCATTGATTCAAAATGGAGCGTTGATCGCCAAGTTTATTCGTTTAAGACCGCCGTTTCTCCTCATTTGGCAGCAAAACTAGAAAATACTGATATACAGCCTGAACAGCTCAAAAATGCTACTCAGCGATTATCCGACGCTTTTGATGTGGTATTGATTGAAACCAGTGGTGGAATTATGGTTCCCATTCAAGGAGCAGTAACCACTGGCGACATTGTTTCTGAAATGGAAGTGCCAACTATTGTGGTTATCCCTAATGTGCTTGGGTGCATCAACCATGCCTTACTAACATTAGATTATTTAATGCAAAAAAACATCCCTATTCTTGGGTTTATTATGAACCAATTTGATGGCAGCGTGTCTGAAATGCATCGAGACAACCCCACCATAATCACTAAGATAAGTGGCGTTCAACAAATCGGAGAAATAACCCCATCCATCATTTGACCAATGGGTACACCATGAATACACTGATGATGTATGGCAAAAATGACCGATCCATTGATCGCTACTGATTTAGCTGTTAACTGGCATCCTTTTATGCAAATGAAAGATTTTGAAACATATCCTCCCAAGCGTATTACCTCTGCAAAGGGGATTAAATTATTTACAGATGAGTCATGGTACTATGATACGATTTCAAGTTGGTGGTGTAATATACTTGGTCATTGCCACCCAAGAATTAGCGATGCATTAGCGGTACAGTTAAATACGCTGGATCATATTATGTTTGGAAACTTTACGCATGATGGTGCGATCCGATTATCACAGCGTTTGATTGACTTAACCCCTAGTGGATTGGATCGTGTGTATTATTCTGACAATGGATCTACGGCCATTGAGGTGGCCCTCAAAATGACATTGAATTATTGGCTCAATGAAAAACAAACAAAAAAAACAAAGTTCGTTTGTTTTCATGGCTCGTATCATGGTGATACCGTTGGCGCCATGAGCATTAGTGGGGTGAGCCAATTTAGCCATGCATTTAAGACACTCATGTTTGATGCCATTGCATTGCCGGATCCGTCCATGAATGAAGGTGCTGCACTTGAAGCGTTAAATCATTGCCTTGAATCACAATCAGATCATATTGCAGCTGTTGTTGTGGAGCCATTATTGATGGGCGCTGGAGGAATGAAGCTAACAACCCCAGCGTTTTTCAAGCAGGTTCGAACTTTAACCCAAAATTTTAATGTTCACCTGATTTCAGATGAGGTAGCGACAGGCTTTGGTCGAACAGGGCATCTATTTGCATCTGATGCTGCTGGGGTTTGCCCTGATTTTTTATGTTTGTCAAAAGCACTAACCAATGGTCAGTTACCATTAGCGGTTACATTAACCAGTAACAAAATTTATCAGTCATTTTATGATGATTTTGAAAAAGGTAAAACATTCTATCATGGCCATACATTCACAGCGAATCCATTGGGGTGTGCCATAGCCAATGCCACCCTTGATATTTTAAATGAGTTTAATTGGAAACAAAATGTTCAAGAATTGCATGCCTTACTATTAACGGGCCTATCTCATTTAAGTGAATCATTTTCTTTTGTTTCATCACCTCGAGCCATTGGTTCTGTCGGCGCCATTGATCTTACGTTAACGGGGGATCGGGCATTGTTTAAATTGTCCCAATTGGGATTCGACCATCACTTAACCCTTCGCCCTCTGGGGAGCACCATCTATTTATATTTACCAATCATAACAACCCCAGATGAAATCATGGACATATTAAGTCGACTGAAGGAATGTTTGACAATGGCCGGCAATGGGTTGGATTATTGATCCTCTATTTTAAAATAGTAGTGATTCCGTTATAATCTGAATTATGCAAACGGCATTATTAATTATTGAAATCATATCTGGTTTATTATTGATTGGTGCGATTTTATTGCATTCTCCAAAAAGCGAGGGCATGGGAGCAATTGGTGGCCAAGCACGGTCATTTAAACCCCCAACAGATGATATGGAATCCGGGTTAAAAAAATTAACCTTTATTTTAACCTTGTTATTTTTTGGTTCTGCATTATTTTTGGGTTTATTTTTTTAAGACAACGACATGAACGCTTTCATTGTGTTTCTTGTTATTGTGTCATCGTGGTCAGCACATGCGTTAGATGTGACATTGAGTACAGCACTTGATAAAAAAATTGAAAAAATAACCAAAAAAAGAAATCAAAAAGAAAATCGCTTTAAATTTAATGTGTTAAGGCAGTTGGAAATTAAAGGGTTAACAACCATTTCAGAAGATTTGGTGCGAAATGAGATCAGCGTCTTTAGAGGAGATGAGCTAGATCCATATACCATCAATCGAAATATCAAACGAATTAAGGGGATTGGGGTATTTAATGATGTTGATTCTAAGCTTATTGATTTTGAAGGGGGTAAAAAATGGGTCATTACGGTTAAAGAAAATCCCAAGGTAAATGATATTTTACTAACAGGCAATACGAGTATCCCCAGTGAGACGTTGTTGAGCCAAATAGACACAAAAAAAGGACAAGTATTTAATTATTCAACAATACGAAGCGATGTTGATACCATTGAAACCTATTACAAAAACAAGGGGTTTTTATTTACTAAAGTCACAAAAGTCGATTTGCCAACATATAAAAACAACACCTTGGTCTTTAATGTCGAGGAAAGTCAATTTAATCAGATATCGGTTTCTGGAAACACAAAAACAAAGGATTACGTTATTTTGAGAGAGCTTGATATTGAGACGGGTGATAAAGTGAATGAAAAAGAATTGAAAAAAAACTTGGGGAGGGTATTTAATTTGAATTACTTTTCAGAGGTTATTCCGGATCTTATTCCTTCAGAGTCAACAAAAAATGCCGTGGATCTACTGATTAATGTGAAAGAAAAATCCACGGATAGCATTAACTTTGGCGGTGGTTGGGGGCAACGAAGTGGTGGGTTTTTGTATTCTGATTTAAATATCAATAACTTTTTAGGAACGGGGCAATTGATTGCATTAAGAGGCCAGTGGGGAGGAAACTTGCAAACCTATCAGTTTAAATATCATAACCCGTGGATGTTTGGAAACCGCCGATCATTAACATATCGGGCGTGGAATACCCGAGGAAGTTTTGGGTTTAACAATATGGTAACGTCTGGTTACCGTCCAGAAAATAGATATGGAATGGATGTTGCTGTAGGGTTGCCACATTCATATGAACTACGGTCAACTCATAAGGTAAAAATTGAAGATGTTTATATATCATCATCATCAACAAGTGTGGCCAGAGACTATTCTATCCAAAGTTATGCGTATTCATTAAGCTATGATACGCGTGATGTAAAATTCAACCCTTTAAATGGCATGCACTACTACGCCACTGTAGAAAATGGGTTTAAGTTCAAAGCAAACGCCTTACAGTTTACAAAATATGATGTGAACTTAGCAAACTTTTTTCAAACACTTGAAAATCAAACCATTGCAACACGATTAGTATTCGGAAAAATTAATGGGAACATCGAAGAAACGGAATATTATTATATTGGCGGACCAAACACGGTTCGTGGGTATGTAGAATATCCGAATTCATTTGGATTTGGAAAAACACAGTTGCTGGGCAATATTGAGTATCGCTTTATATTGAGTGACATGTTTCAATTTCTCTTTTTTGTCGATGCGGGTTGGGCAAGTTCATTAGGGTCAGATATTCGAAAAGGAAAAATTGGAAAAGGTGCGGGATTTCGTATAAACTCACCATTAGGTCCAATTCGAATTGATTTTGGTATTGACGAATTGGGTGACATGAGAACACACTTTAATATTGGTCATATTTTTTAGGAGGAAGTAATGAAATTAATATTGATAATGATATGTGCGGCAGTGGTAAGTGGCCCAATAATGGCAGAAACCATTGGTTTTGTAGACTTGCAAAAGGTATTCGTCAATTATAAAGAAACAGAAAAAGCAAAAAAAGGGTTTGAAAAAAAACAACAAGAACTAAGAGACGAGCTTGAAAAAAAGCAAAGTATGTTGGAAAAGGCTCAAAAAGACAATAAAAAACCTGAAGAGATTCAAAAGCTTGTTGCTGAGATTCAAGAAGAGTTGCAGCCTAAGCAAGAAGAATTAATGCAGCTCAATAATCAATTAATGACTTCGATTCGATCCGATATTGTATCCGCAACAAAAAAAGTGGCGAAGGAATATGGGGTTGATTTAGTGTTGGATAAGCAAGCCATATTAAGTGGCGGCTTTGACTTAACAGATTTTGTAATTGAACACTTAAATAATTAGTTTTGAAGCTTCGAGAGATTCATGCCATTATTGGTGGGGAGATATTGAATGAAAATGATACCGTTTCTATTCAAGGGGTGAATATCCTAGATCGTGCGACACCTTCTGATGTAGTATTTATATTTAACACTCCCCCAAAAAATATTCAAACCAACGCTCAAGTCATTGTAACCAAGCATCAACTATCCAATAATAAATTGTGTCAAATTATTCACCCACAGCCAAGGCTTGCTATGGCAATGGTCCTCCAAACCATTTACCCAATGCCAACGCAAAACATAAGGCATCAAATCAGTGAAAGCGCCTGTATTCATCCCAATGCAACCGTTCATGGACCCGTGTCAATTGGGCCGTTTGTTCACATTGACGAAGGTGCAATTATTAGAAAAAATACCATTATTCATTCTCATGTTGCTATTGGACGCGAGTGTGATATTGGTGAGAGATGCATTCTCTATTCAAATGTCAGTATATATAATCATACAACATTAGGAAGTGGATGTATTCTTCATTCAGGTACCGTGGTGGGTGCTGATGGGTTTGGGTATGAAAAGAACCAGTCAAGTTGGGAAAAAATTCCCCACATTGGCAACGTCATTGTTGGAAATGATGTTGAAATAGGGAGTAATACCAGCATTGATCGGGGGTGTTTAAGTGATACCATCATTGGCAATGGTGTGAAGATTGATAATCAAGTTCAAATTGCGCATAATTGCACGATTGGTGATCATACAGTGATTGTTTCTGGAACATTAATCGGGGGCAGCGTAACAATCGGTGAGGGGTGCACTATTGCTGGTAATGTAGGGATATCAGATAACGTAACCATTGGTCAGAATGTGACAATTTTGGGCCAGTCAGGGGTAACAAAATCAATTGACAGTGGGAAAACAGTTTCCGGGTTTCCTGCGGATGATCACAAAAAAATATTGAAGCGTCGAGCTTTACAGAACAAGTTATTAAATCGAACAATTGAAAATAATAATTAAACAGGTCAATATATAAGATATGAGACATCAATTCATTGGATTAATATTATATTCAAGTATTCTTTTTGCAAGCCCAACAATTTATGGGCCAACAGGCGTTATTGAAATGCCCTCTGCAGAATCTATTGCGTATAAACAGGTAAATGTTGCAGTCGACTATGCAATGAATAATTATGATGACGGGGAGAAAAAAAATAACTTTTATTATAAATTTAATTTGGGATCGTTTGAAAATTGGGAGTTGGGAATATTGGGCGGGTCATTTTTAGATGAAGGTGTATTTGTAAATATGAAATACTTTCTTATGTCCAATCAAGAGGAACACCCATTGTCTATTGCCGCAGGTTTGGAACGTATTGGGTCAAATGACGATTTAGCAACATATCTTGTAACATCCAAACGGTTTGAGGGTGGGTTACATGGTCACTTCGGGTTTAAGGCGTATTTTCAAGATAGCCTTTATGCATCCGCAATGATTGGTATTGAATATTTTTCAGATGAGAAAATTTCTTTTCTAGCGGATATTACAGGAGAAAAAAACGAGTCGTATGTATTAAATGGCGGAACAAAAATTTTTATAGATAATGACATTGCACTACGCTTATATTTGATTGACATCACAAAAAATAGAGCTGCAAAAGAAACCTTGTATACATTTGGCTTATCACTGAGCAAGTATATTTAAAAAATGAATGGTTTATGCTAGAATTTAAATAGGGTTTAATATAGTGAATCAAATTATAGAAGTAAAAATAGTTAAAAAAAATATAAATTACATTGCAACAACACAGCTTTTTCCGAAATGTAAAGGTGTTGGTAAAACAAAAAAAGAAGCAATGGCTAAATTGTCCGGATCCATATCAAACTTTATATCAAACATAATAAGATCAACATTGGGCGAGTTGTTTCAATCAAATAATTATACGCAAGTCATTTTAGATCATTCAAAGGAATCAAAAACTCAAACGTTGGCGTTTAACTTGAATAAAAAAACACAGGATAACCTGCAAAAAACATTTTTATTAAGAGTATCGTCAGTAACAGAAGAGGATGAAGATGAGGCAGATGAAGATGAGGCGGATGAGGATGAAGCGGTTGAAAGTGACACCGCTGTGAGTAACATTCGTCCAATGTATGAGTCCATGTCCACCAAATCAATCATAAGTCAAGAGATTGATTTTCATTATGATGCATTTGAGCAATTAATCGCTCAAGAAAAGTTAAATCAAGATCCTGATGAGATTATATTTGGATTTCCATTAAATCTTAACTAATGAGTAAGTTTCCATTATCCACTATTCGTCATAGTGCTGCCCATGTTTTAGCACAAGCCGTTCAAGTTTTTTTTAAAGATGCAAAATTAGCGATTGGCCCAGCAATTGATTCAGGGTTTTATTATGATTTTGAATTTGTTGAACCAATTACAGATACTCAATTAGAAAAAATAGAAAATGAAATGAAACGAATCATTAATGAGGGGCAAGAATTTAAACAGTATACAATGACACGTCAGCAAGCATTAGATTATTTTAAAGCCAATGGACAAGGCTATAAATGTGAAATTATTGATGATCTTGATGTTGACGAGTTATCCATATATGAAAATGGTCCTTTTATTGACCTGTGTCGTGGACCGCATGTCGAAAGAACAAATCAAATAGGGGCCATTAAGTTATTAAAAGTATCGGGAGCGTATTGGCGTGGGTCCGAAAAAAATAAAATGCTCCAACGTATTTATGGGACAGCATTTGCAACGCCAAAAGAATTAAAGCAATACTTGTTTCAGTTAGAAGAGGCGAAGAAAAGGGACCATCGAAAAATTGGAAAAGAAATGCAGCTCTTTAGCCTGAAGGAAGATATTGGGGGTGGCTTAGTATTGTGGCATCCAAGGGGTGCAGCAATTCGACAAGTGATTGAAAACTTATGGCGTGAAGAGCACCAAAAGCAAGGATACAGTATGGTGGTATCCCCACATATTGGGCGCGGTGAGTTATGGAATATTAGTGGCCATTTAGATGTTTACAATGACAACATGTTTTCGCCCATGGCTATTGATGAGGACCCATATTTTATTAAGCCAATGAACTGCCCCTTTCATATCGAAATTTACAAACAGCATCAGGTATCTTATCGGGAGTTGCCCATTCGTTATGCAGAATTGGGTACGGTGTATCGGTATGAGCGATCGGGTGTATTGCATGGGTTAATGAGAGTTCGGGGGTTTACTCAGGATGATGCACACATTTTTTGTACTCAGGACCAGGTCCAAGACGAAGTCTTAAGTGCACTTAATTTTAGCTTGTCTATGTTAGAAATATTTGGGTTTGATTCATATGAAATTTTTCTTTCAACACGCCCAGAAGAAAAATATGTTGGTGAAATTAGTGAGTGGATTGTTGCTGAAGAGGCGTTGAAGAAAGCCCTTAAAACCCAAGGGATTCCATTTGAAATTGATGAGGGTGGTGGGGCGTTTTATGGTCCAAAAATTGACATTAAAATTAAGGATTCTATTGGTCGGAAATGGCAGTGCTCGACCATACAATTCGATTTTAATTTGCCCAAAAGATTTAATATGGCATACATCAATTCTCAAGGAGAAAAGCAACAGCCCTATATGATTCATCGTGCATTATTAGGTTCAATTGAGCGCTTTTTTGGTATTTTAATCGAGCACTATGCTGGAAAGTTTCCAACGTGGTTATCAGCCATTCAATGCCGATTGGTTCCATTGACAGCGGGGGCGGATGATTTCATTGATCAAATTGAGAATACATTTAAAGCTGAAGGAATTCGGTATGATATTGACCACACATCCGAAAAATTAGGGTACAAAGTAAGAAAAGCACATGTCGAAAAAATTCCATTGGTTGCAATTATTGGTGAGAAAGAGCTGTCTGAAAAAAAACTTGCAATTCGCTCTCGAGATTCAAAAAATCAACCGATACTAACTATAAATGAATTAATTCATCAAATAAAAACACGAAAAATTTAGGAGGATTCCAATTAAAAAATACATAAAAAACGAAAAGATCAAAGCAAAGCAGGTGCGCATTATAGGTGTCGATGGTGAGCAAGTCGGTGTGTTGCCAATTGAAAAGGCCATTGATATGGCAAAAGCTCAGGATTTAGATTTATTATTAATATCTGATCAAGCCATACCCCCAGTATGTAAAATTGTTAATTTTGGTCAATTTAGATATCAGCAGCAAAAGAAAGAAAAAAAAGCCAAGAAAAATACAAAAACACAAGTCATTAAAGAATTAAAATTAACCCCAAAAATTTCGGATCATGATTACAATGTACGATTAAAAAATGGCATTAAGTTTTTACAAAAAGGGTATTTAATAAAAATTGCGGTATTTTTTAAAGGCCGTGAAATGTCGCACCCAGAAATTGGAAAAGACTTGTTAAATCGTTACAAAGAAGATATAAAAGAATACGGAGATGTATCAACATCATTGACACAAGGACATCGTACATTATATTTTGTTATAAATCCTAAGTGATGGCAAAGGATAAATTAAATGAAAAAATTTAAACAAAAAACAAACAGTTCAGCAAAAAAAAGATTCAAAATTACCGGATCTGGAAAAATTATGAGGCGAAAAATCGGAATGCGTCATTTATTATCTCACCGAGCAGCGCGGAAAAAAATCTGCAAGCGAGGGGATTTTGAAGTTTCATCATCTGATAAGGAAAAGTTAAAAATCCTCATCCCAGGATTGTAATTGGGTTTTAAAGGAGAATAAGTTATGGCACGAGTAAAAAGAGGAAATGTCGCTAGAAATCGAAGAAAGAAAATACTAAAGCTTGCTAAGGGATTTCGAGCATCTTTATCTGTACTTTACCGCCAAGCAAAACCAGCTGTTTTTCGTGCATTGTCTTATCAATACAGAGATCGTCGACGACGCAAGCGCGATTTTAGAAGATTATGGGTGGCGAGAATTAATGGTGCATTAAGTACAACCCCATTAAATTATTCAAGATTTATTCATTTAGTATCGAAAAAAGAGATAAAGCTAAATCGAAAAATGATTAGTGAGATTTCAATACAATCTCCTGAAGCATTTAAAGAATTGGTAACATTTGTGCAATCATAAAGGAGTTTAAATGATTGAAATGCATTTGGGAGGGCTTGGATTCGATCCGAAAAACATGTCCCCCATCGTATTATTAAGAGATACAGAAGAGCGTAATTTTTTACCCATTTGGATTGGAATGTTCGAAGCTGCTGCGATTGCAATGGAACTCCAAGATTTTAAACCTCCTCGACCAATGACACATGACCTATTGATTAAATTTTCTGAAAGCTTGGGAGCATCGGTAGATCGCATTGTTATCAATGAAATTAATGATAATACTTTTTTTGCAGTTATCGACCTAATCAAAACAGATACCGATGAGAAAATTCGAATTGATGCTCGGCCCTCAGATGCCATAGCTGTGGCTGTTAGGACTAAGGCAAAAATATTTGTCTCTGAGTCGGTGATGATGAAGGCGAAGATGGTCAATGCCGAGAAAGATGAAAAAGAGACCAAAAAGTTTAATAGTTTTATCGATAATATCAAGCCTGAAGATTTTTCAAGCTACTTTGATTCAAGGTAGTTCATTAACACTTTACATTTAAGGTCACGACGTTTAGCTGGGCATGAGGATATAGCAGATCATATCAGGGGTTCGTATTCCATTTGTTTTTTTTTGTGTTGTATTTCTTGATACATCATATTCAAAAATTTAATGCCGTAGTTTAGAAACTTTATAGTATAATTTAGTCATACCCATTAAGGTGTTATTAGAGTTAACCTTCAATTATAAAGGCCAATGCAATGAAAACAAGTTTACAATTAAATATTATTATTTCAGTTATTTTAGGGATTATTGCAGGGGTATTTGGCGATGGATTAATTGGGGTATATTCATTTCTTGGAAAAGGCTTCATCACACTATTAAAATACATTGTGGTGCCATTGGTTTTTGCGTCACTGGTGTCCGGTGTTATAAGTCTAGGAAATCTAAGTTCATTACGAAATATGGGGCTTAAGACCTTATCCTATTTCATTATCACAACGGCCATTTCTTCTAGCATTGGGATTCTATTGGCCGTTATTATTAACCCTGGCAAAGGGTTTACCCTGACGTCGGCAGAAATATCGGCAAATACCAAAGCAATGACAATCAGAGAAATGTTTGCTCAAATTATTCCAACCGACTTTATTGGATTTATTTCTGGGGGCAACATGTTGTTTTTAATTATTATATCAATTTTAATTGGCGTATTAAT
>Ga0181568_10003409_pt1 | contig 14334 bp, 19 predicted proteins | sample 101ome_20_FD_133758 | JGI IMG/M metagenome (GOLD analysis project Ga0181568, IMG submission 133758) | Coastal salt marsh microbial communities from the Groves Creek Marsh, Skidaway Island, Georgia - 101404AT metaG (megahit assembly) | ecosystem: Environmental > Aquatic > Marine > Intertidal... | reverse complement strand
CGCGAAATGCATCTAAATCATGAAAAATTTTGCGAATAAGTGGATCTTTAATTGCCATTTTTATTTCTCTTCATAATGGTTATAAATTATTTGACAGCCGTTCTCGCCGTCTTCTGCTACATCAATTACTACAAATCTGCCAGGATACTTTGCATGAATATGTTTGTATAAATCATCTGAAATCATTTCACAGCTTTTGTAATCTAATTGTAGTGTACCTGTGTTATATAAATTTTCACACCAACGTTTAAATTGTATAAACTCAATTTCTCTATCATCATGGAAAACTTCTATTTGTACTTTAAAATGGAAAATGTGTCTATGAGGATGACCTAAAAAGCTTACATCATATTCGTCTCCTGTTGCAAGATTAGGATCTGTTAATGCTGCAGGGTATTGATGAATACCTTCTTTCCTAAAAGTTACCCAAATACTTCGTTTACTCATACTACCTTTTATGTTGATTATATATTTATTTTAAAATAGTGTCAAGTGTATAATCTTTCCACTTTGTAAATTTGTCGCTATCCATTAGATCATGTAACCTATGACACCATACACCTGGATTTGTACTATTATATGATTTATCATCAATTTTAATCATAGTATTGTAGTTCCAGAGTTTTACATAGGGTACAGGTACCCTAATTTGAGGAATAAAATTATTAAATTCACATAGTCCTCCTTCATTAAATTCTTCAACGGCACTAAATGGAATGTCTAAACTGCACAAATGTCCTTCTTTTAAAAAATGTTCTATCATCTTTTCCCATTCGTTCCATTCTTCAGAAGTGGTAGGATTAAAAGAATGATTAGCTCCAAAGAAAATATGCTCTGCTTTAAGCTTTCCTACAGCATTAGTAATATCTAAAATAGATTGTATACCTACTACAAATAATGTATTCATTGCATATGCAGGAGTTTTTTCTACTTCTCTACCATAAAATAATTTTACATCATCTCTATTTAATTTTTCGTTGCTATAATTACGGTCCATTATACCTCTGTAAAAAGTTCTTTGTATTTTGATTTACCACTTGTCATTTTTTTACCGATAGTACCTCTAGTTCCTTTAATTGTATCTAGATATTTTTGGTAACTATTATTTATTTTGTTTGCTTTATCTTTATCATCTGTAGAAAATATTTCTTCTACAATATCTTTAAAAACAAGTCGGTCAAATTTTTCTTCTATTAGCATTGCAGGATATAATCCTTTATCATATTGTCTATTAGCTTCTTGCACAGCATTTATATGCATCCATACATTGTGACCCATCATAAGAGCATAAGAAAAACTATCCCAACTTGTTGAATCCTTACTTGCTAGTATAGGTTGTTTATTTTTTTTGTCAAGTTTAATGCTACCGTCTTTTTCAAGTAAAGGTTGTCCTTTTAATATTTTAATATCGCCTTGTTTATTTTTATCACCTGGACCATATACACAAATATCATTTGCAAGTAATTCAGAAGTAATTGGGCTATCGATAAAAGATTTATGTTTACCTTCTCTAACAAAAGCATGGCTAAAAGGTGTTGTATCATTTTTCAATTTTAATGAATCAATGCTAGGAACCATTCTATAAACCCATTTTGATCTATCTGTTGTTTCTAGTTCGCAGTATATCTGACCATTAGCAGTAGCAAGAAATGGACTTGCACAATCAAATGTAATCATAAAATTATCATTATGATATTTTCGTACTGCACGTTGTATATCAGTTAATAATACTGCCCATTCTAGCTTGCTAGTTCCTAAAAAGTGCATAACATCGTGAATTCCTTTTTCAAGTAATCCGTCAAACCTTAAGCTTATAAGTCTTTTAAGAACTAAATGAACATCACACATATTTTGTCCTCCCATGCTCCAGCCATTGAAATGATTATTAGGGTATTTTTTTGGATCACAATAATCTTTCATTTGTTGGTACCAGTCTTCTGCTTCTGTGTGATCTTCTCCTTGTAAGACATTTAAAAATTTACATTCGCCAGATCGATGTTTAATCCAGTAATTATTATTTATTTTAGTAGCATTTACTGCTTCTTGATAAGTTGTTACTCCTGTAGCTTTTTTTCCTTCATCGCTTCTAGAGACCCAGGCTGGTATGTCCAAAATCATGCCATAGTCCATATAAGCATCCATCCATCGTAAAACATCTTCTCGTTTTTTACTTGCCTTCGGACAGCTTGGATCTTTCCAGTTGCCTTCCCAAACACCTTTTCCAATTTGAAATCCTCCACTATCTCCTAGTAGCCAAGTATTATCTCTGTCTCGTTTTCGAATCATGTCTTCTTTAGGATTCTCTTTAGAGATATCTAAATCTGCGTGACCTGCTGAATAAAGAGACCATTTATATTGGAATTTACCTTGGGTAGAATTTAAATAATTTAAACTTTCTACTCCATTAGGCAAGTTACTAGGAATTCTATTTTTAGAAACATATTCTTCTACCTGCTGTTTTCCAATAAACGTAGCGTAAAAACCACTTAGTGCAGGTAAAAAATGTGCATAATCATTTTGAGTTTTAGTAAGATTTACGTTCATCATTTAGTTAAGCAGGGGAAAATATATTCGTAATTAGCAAAACCGCTATCCATTGCAATTCGAATAGCACCATGATCAGAAATACTCATAGAAGTGTTGCCTGATAAACTAAGAATACTTTGCATTTCGGTTATTGGGTAGTATGCTTTTGTTTTCAAAGGTGTTTCTACATTGTGTTTAAAGACAAACTGTCCAGAGTGAGATGATTCATCTCCAAACGAAAAAATAAGATTATCATTTTCAGTGTATACTAAAAATTTATTTTCTTCTGAATGAACTGCACTCATTAATTTCATTCTAGTTATACTTGAAACTGGAGGTTCAAAATTAATATCCCAAGTTGCACCTTTAAATTTAGGATTTCCGATTTTACTTTCGACAATTTCATCAGAGGTAAATCTATATTCATTTTGAAAATCACCTAATAAATTTTCAAAACGTAATGCAGAAGGATATGTTTGCTCTTTTTTTGTTTTTAGAATAATTTCTAATTTTGGATCTTCTTTGTATTCAGGATTTTTTAAAAGTAAATTCAATACAGATAGATTACCCATTCCAAAGGCTCCTTCAAAATCAGGAACTCTATCATGTGCCGTTCCAAGTAAAACTACATTTCGATCATCAGTGACGCTAGTAATACTAGTAGTTTTATCGTCTGTAACTACTCTAACTAAATCTAAAAAGCCAAGTGAATGAGTATGCGATACAATATCTTGTAAAATGTCTTTCATTTAAATTCCTTATGTTAGGGGGTTATTTAATGTTATTTAGATTATTAAGCAGCATTGTCATAAGTTTTTGGTAACTCGTGAATAATTATTTCTATTTTATTATCATCTTCTTTTAACTTAATTGATATATTTTGATTTTCTTCTAAAGTAGCAGTATGTTCAATACCGTCTTGTTTAATACTAATTATTTTTGCATCGGTCATTTTCTTTAACTCTGTACCGCCAAATAATAAGTTATGTATATCCATATAACCGCAATCCATGCCCACACCATACATGCTCATATCAAATCCGAAAATTTGATATAATACATATCTATAGCTTCCGTTTTTTACAATGTCGCCTTTATGGATACGCTTACATACAGCATAAAAAGCTTTTTCTCTTTCTTCCTCAGATAGTTTATCCCACCATTCGTCGTTGTCAGCTTCATATTGTTCTGTAGCTTCTTTGTATGCCTTTTGTGCTGCTATAAATTCTGGTGAGTTGATACTATCTAATAGCCTTTTCTTTTTCAGTTCAACTGCATGTCCGTTAAACGATTCTTCCCAATTTCCGGCAATTTCTTTAAGTTTTTCAGGAGTTTCTTCTTCTGTCATGCTTTTACCACTCAAATAAATTATTAAAATTATTTTCTTGTTTTGTTGTATCTAGGTTAAAGTTTAAAACACCTATTAAATTATCAATTTTGTTATCAATAATTGTTTCTTCCATAGCTTCATTATCAAATGGAAGATTTTTAAACCAATCTGGAAGACGAAGTTCGTCTGTAGGATATGCTACACTTGTGAATCCCATAGGATTATTTTTAAGTTTACACACAATAACTTTCATACCGTCAACAATTTCTAAACTATATTTGTCGGCATTAATTTTTTTCAATGTATTCCAATTCAAGCTAGCCCGAACATGTCCTGGAAGATTTGCTTTGCCTTGTTTTTCTTCCAATCTCTGGAAATGACCAATTTTATTAGCACGTTTAGGAGATCCTTTTTCCCAACCTGGCCGGTTTTTAAATTCCAACCTAAACTCTGCAATTCTATCTAAAATTTTATCTTCTGGAACTTCTTGTAACACCATCATTAAAATTTCTGATAAAAATTCTTGCATAAAAACAGGTGTATCTGATCTGCGAAGATCTAGTCCCATTGCTTTTACTTTCCCTGGTTTACCATCAACATCTTTTCGATCGCCTTCTAAATCATAAACTAGAGCTGCATATCTTTTCTTTGTAATGTATAGTCCTGATTCTGCAACTATTTCTCTACCAGCAGCAATTACATCAGATCGACTTGCAGGACAATGGAATGCTTTTGACATGAAGTCTTTAAATGTAGTGTTAGCTTCTTCTGCTACTTGATCATACAGTCTAATTACTGCCTCTTTAGACCACGGAATACTTCCATTATCTATTTCTGTTTTTAATACAGGGTATGCACTAAAGTAAACTGAATCTGTGTCTCCGTATATTACTGCTTTGCCAACGTGATTGTATTCACCTGTTATAACTTTATTAACTTCGGCACTCATGTGTTTTACAATTTGTCTACCAGTTAGTGTAGTTGATTGGCCAATACGCTTGTCAAAAAATCTACAACCTGGATTTAGAATTGCACCGTACAATGAATTTAAGTTAATCTTTTTTACAAGTTGCCGTTTATCCCAAAATGCAATCTCAAGTTGATTACCAGCTTCAATTGCTTTCTTTTTCATAGCTTGCAGTTCTTTACGTTCTGCATACCAGCGTTTTAATATACCTGGAATAACACCTTCAAACTCTGTTGTAAATATTGTACCGTTTGCACTAAGCATCCAAGGCATTCCGCTATCAAAAACTAATTTATAAACTTCAGCACCGCTTAATGTTTCTGAACGACCGTCTTCAAAATCCAGTGTTAATACAACATCTTTACGTTGATCTAGTACTGCTTGGTATTCTTCTGTACCAAAACGGCCTTCCCAAGCTCCTGCAAATGACTTCTTTTCTAAACTAATCGCTTCATTAATAACAGCATCTGTCATTTCTGGACGAAGTTGTCCTACAATTGTTTCAGGTGCCATATTTAACGCACGAATAACACTAGGATATAGACTATTTAAGTCCATACTTCCTATCCATTTATGCACACCTTTTTTTGGAAAAGCAACATAAGCGCCTGCTGCTGCAGTATTTTCGTCATCTCTTTTAGGACGATTAGGTACACGCATACCTCGTTCATGTGCTTCATTAATAATAGCTTGTTCGGTAACTGCTACAGCCCCCATTGTAGTCTGTAATAATACAGTATTAGCATGGGCAAGTTCGTTACTTAGATCAATAAATTTAAGTTTCTTGTCTAATTTGTCTAAAAGTGCAACGTCTTGTCTATTGTATTCGATAAATGTTTTAAAATCGTTATTGTATAACTGATCAAGTGTACCTTCGTATACAGTTTTACGTTCGCCAACCTCCATTTCGCCTATTGCATCTAGTCTATAGCTGTGGCGTTCTTCATATGTATACTTCCTATATAGTTCAAGACTGTCTAAATGCACACGGCCTACGAGATCAAACGTTTCTGCTTTTCTACCAAACTTTTCATACTCTCTTTTTTTAGGCAACTGTTTCCATAAGCAAAAGCGTCTTGTATCATCTTTGCTTAGTATTCTGCTTACCCGATTAACAGTATAAGGAATATCGTAACCTTCTGAGTTCCAACCGCTTAATACATCAGCATCTTCTATAAGATCAAGGAATGTTTCAAGCATCTCTCCTTCGTCGGTGAACAATAAAACTTCCTCGCCCCATTGTTCTACTTCGTGTTTAGCTTGTTCTAATGAAAGTGTTTTAGGCGGAAGTGCTAATGTTATTAATACATCTAACCACTGTAAATTTACAGTAATCGCTGTAATCGGCATGAAAGGATCTGCTGGATCAGCAAAACCTCTGTCGGGATCAAAATCCGTTTCAATATCAAAAAATGCAATGTTTAATTTTGGCGCATCTTGATTTAAGTAGTTTTCGCTCAGGCATTGGAAAATAGGATTAACATCGCTTTCAAATAATGTTTTATCTCTATTAATTGCTATTTCTTTTCGAAAATCTTTTGTATTTTTACAGATAATTTTGGAGATTGGGTCGCCGTAAATGCTTAGGTGTTTTCCTTTAGGATCTTTGTAATAAAAAGTATATTTTACAGGGTGTTCTACAAAGCGTCTTTTACCTTCGTGTCTTTCAACAACTCTAATAATATCTTCGTTTCTGTCAAAAATTGCGTCTACGTAACTCATTGTTTCTTTCTCGTTATTTTGTGGCTAACGTACCATCTACATGCTTAATGCGTAAAAGTTTATTTATCAATACCAACCCATTGCCCGACCAAAACCAAAAACATGTAAACATGCAAAGTAAATGGTCATTACAAGTGGCCATCCTACTCCTCGTCTAACAAATGCAATTATACTAAAAACTGCTCCTGAAAAACTAACAGGATATATTAAATGCATTGGTGGATGCTGAGCTGTAACAGATATCCAGGTCATGCTTGTAAAAACACAAATACTAGCAACTGTTTCAAAATAAAATGCAATTCTATCACTAGTATAACTCCTAACCCAAAAGTCTTTTATTTTTTGCCACATTAATGATCCTTGCCAACTGTAGCAATTAATGTTTCTAAATCTTCAAATTCATCCGCAACACGATGCCAATCTGCCTTATGTGCAATTTTAATTGCCTTGTTAATTAAACTAGGTTTGACATTAAGTTCCTCTGCAACAGCCTTAACCGTGTCTTTTAATCCTTCATTTAAATCTTGTATTTCTTGTAAAACTGTACATCCTTCATTAACTAATCTTTCTAATTTGGCTTTTTCGTCAATACCATAGACTCTATCGCTCATAGGTTCTCCTTTAAAATATAATTATAGTGGTTTAATTTTAATTTGTCAATATTATTCTGATTTCCAATAGTACTCGTCTGTGTCGCCAAGCCTGTATGAATAACCATTTTCAACTTGGTAAAATTGTGTACTTACTTTAAAATCAGGGTTTTTAGGTTGCTTTGGGGTAAGGCTGTTATCATAGACACGCATTCTATTGTTCGGATAGGCTGCATATTGTCCGTTATCTAATTCTAGTATGTTAAAACTTTTGTGTTCTTCCGGTATTTCACTAGTGCTATAATCTATTTCGTCTGCACTTTCGTGATAATTGTCTAGTGTGAATAGATACGTTCCGTGCATTACTTGATGACTACGAGTAAGTATTTCAAAATCCATACTGCCTATAAATTGTTTATATATAGCAGTAACGCCATAATCCATTGCATTCCAAAACTGTAGGTCTTGTAGTGGTAAATCGGGATCTGGTTTGTTTGGTTCGCTTACAAATGCACTGATAGGAAGTTTGTCGTATAGTGCTGCATATTCGGGGAGATAAGTTTCGAAGTAGAAAGCCCTACCAGGCATGCTTTTTACAGTTACCCAGTGTCCTTCTACAAATTCTCCATGTCCGCCTTTAAAATCCATTAGGTATTCTTTGCGGACATAGACTTTTGTGTTAGGTAAGTTTGCTAATAAGGCACTCATTTAGGAACACAATTAGGAACTTGCTTACCATTCTTCTTCTTCATTCCTACCATTTTATAGTTTTTCCAACAAGGATCACCGTCTGCTTCGTCTACTTCTTTATCGTTAACTTTTTTAGATTTTTCTTGTAGATTTTTTGTAAGATGTCTTGCAAGATTGTTTTTGTATGCACTTTCAAAAGGTAGTTCTTCGCTAGGCTCGTTTTTCTTTTCAAAATTCATTTTATAATCTAAATTATGATAAACATTTCCTAAACCTTCTGCAGCTTTTGTAATCTTAGCCTGTACCCAACCTTCTAGGCCTTCTTCTTCGCTTACACCTTTGAGCATTTCATGTAGCTTAATAGCATACTTTGCGATTTTATACAGATCTGATCGAGCCATTTGTACTTCATGGTCTAGCTCTGCTGCATGGGCCAAGTCGCCTAAACCTTCTTTAAATTCTTCTTTTCTCATGAGTTCTCCAAATATATTTTGTATATTTATCTTTTTATAACATTGCCCATTAGATTGATATCTGTGTCTATAGCATTCTTAGCAGTACCGTCTTTATTTAATGCTTGGGGTGCTTTTGGTAATCCGTTTTTACCTTTTTTTATTTTTCTATATGCAGCAGGAACACTTGCGACTGTTGCAATATTACCTGCTGAAGTTGCACCTACTGTAGCTGATTCTAATATTTCTAGTACAATCATTTTTTCCTTCCTCTAAATTGGACTGGGCCGGTCATGTAAGGTTTACTAAACCAAAGTTTAAACCAATCTTGGTCTCCGGGTTTTAATCCCATCTCTTTTTCTTTTTTCTTTAATGCAGTTGCAGTTTCGCTAGGATTTTCATCTATCTTGTATTCTTTGTATCCTTGAAATTCTGTGATACCTGCTAGTTTTTTAAGCTCGTTTATATTCATTTGCTTCATTTACAACTAAAAGATCTCTCAGCTTATCAAACATAGGTTTAGCTATTTCTCTTGCTGGTTCTGCAACACCATTCTGAAATGCTTCAAAGTCATTTTTTACTGCATATCCACGTAACTTTGTGCCACTCATGCCTTTTGCGTCTAATGCAGTTTCATCTCTTTCTAATCTAACTAAATCAATATTATCAAAATTAAAGTTGTGCATAGGGACTTCAACACCATTATATTTTTTGATAACAGCACCTAGTTTAGGCTCTCCTTCTAGATATATAAGATTTTGATAACCCATCCTATATACTTCATCAGCAGCAATTAAAGCAGTTTTAGCAAGTAAGACTTTTATTTTTGGAAATGAAGCTTGTGCCCATTCTTGTTTTTCTTTTGCGCTTAAAGGATCATCAGGTAATTTAGCAGGTCTATCACTTAAAAAGAGGAAATGATCTCCAGGTTGTCTAAGGATTTCTTCTACTAATAGTTCGTGTCCAATTGTAGCTGGATTCATTCTTCCAAACGCAAATGCAGCAGTCTTACCGTTTGCTTCAAATAACTGTCTCAGTCTCACGTATATTCACCATTTGAAATTGCTTTTAATTCGTCTTCTCTAATTTTGTTTATTAGTTTTAGTTTATCATTTTCTTTAAATATATCATCTGGCATATTTGCCAGTTTATATTTTTTACAGTAATTATTTAATCCGTCTGTTACCATCGGTTTAATAATTTCATCTGGTTCGTAATTGTTGCCTGCTCTTTGTAAATCTGCCATTTTAGCGATAGCTGGATAATAACTTTTTCTATAAAAATGAGGATCATTTTTCATGTAAACTAGTGCGTCCTCGATTAAGTCAAAATCTATTTTGTTGTCTAATTTTATACCAATTTCATTTAATTTCATTTTTACCACGCTTTACATGACCAGTATCTAGCTTTATGTCTAGGTCCTGGATTATCACAGTTGTGTCTTGCTCTAAAACTTTTTCTTCTTTCCGGGTCTGACTTTTTAATCCTCATATTAGGATCGCCAAAGTTTACCTTGACTACATTTCCTTCGGGATTTCTAACATATACTTTAGACTTTTTAACATCGCCTTGCATAGGCTTACCAAGAGGTACATCTCTGCCTTGGTACTCAGCTTCGGTATTTAATATCTCAGAAACTAACATATTGTTATTTATCTAAGTCCTTACAATAGACAAGTTCGTCAGTACGTCCTAAATTATTTCCGGTCATTAATGTTATTAGAGTTAAAACAGATTTGTCTCGGGCATACATAAAACATCCTTCAAGCCCATAGCCTTTTTCCATATATTCTATGGTGTTTTCAGATACTTTTACTTTATCACTATTATTTTTACACCATTTACCAAAAGTAGGATTGCCTTTGTTGCTGTTAAATTTAACTTTCCACTTATACTCTGGAGGTTTATCAACAAGTATAATATGCCCGTTTTTTAGTAAGGCATCTACATATTTAGGATCAGGCTGATGGAATTCTTGGGCGCACTCAACTCTTGTAGCCATCTCTAATAACCATGCTTTGTCGTTTGCATAAAACTTAGCAGAGGATGGCCAGTCTATCCTAATCTTAAATTCTTGGCTAGAAAATTTTTCACTTAGGCATTTATAAATTGTTTGTGCATCTCTAAAATGACGATATTTAATTTTGCCGTTATGTATATCATCTCGTATGTGATGCGGTATATCTGCAGTAAGCCTTTGTTTATCCTCAAAATAATGGTGTAAACTATCAAGAATTCTTCTTGCCCAGCTAGCACTTGATTGACAACTGCGGAAAATTACAAGCAAAGGGTTCTGACATTTTAAAGCATAAAGGTATTCGTTGTAGTATAATTTGTTTGTTTCAAGATGCTGTAACATAATTATTTTCTAGTACAATATTTAAATTATTATCTTCTAATATTATTTTACATTTGCCACCATCTTTAAGCTGGCCAAACAACATTTCTTTAGAAAGCTTAATTTTAATTTCTTTATCGATTATTCGTTGCAAGGGTCTAGCCCCCATTTTATTATCATATCCTTTTTCAACAAGATAGTCGAGTGCTTCGTCGTCGATTGAAATTATAATATTTTTATCTTTAATAAGCTCTTTCAAATTATATAAGAATTTACCTACAATTTTCATCATTGTTTCTTTAGAAAGTTTTCCAAATGTAACTACTGCATCTAGTCGATTTCTAAATTCAGGGGAGAAAAAGTTTTTGAGTTCAGTATCTTCGTATGAGTACTCATAGTCTTCAGTAAATCCAATTTGATTTTTGTCTGCTTGTTCAGACCCTAGATTAGTAGTAAGAATTAAAATACAATTTCTAGCAACAGCTTCTTTACCATGTGATCCTGTGATTATTCCATTATCCATAATTTGTAATAAAATTTGAGAAATATCAGGATGAGCTTTTTCTATTTCATCAAGGAGTAGTACACAATTTGGGTTTTCTTCAAGTTTACTAATCAACAATCCGTTATTATTATCCTCATAGCCTACATAACCTGGTGGGGAACCAATTAATTTAGAAATACTATGCTTTTCTTGATATTCACTCATATCAAATCTAACAAGTTTTACTCCAAGGTTTTCAGCTAATTGCTTTGCTGTTTCTGTTTTACCTGTGCCCGTAGGACCCATAAAGATAAAACTACCAATTGGTTTTGTCATATCTTTTAAGCCTGCTTGTGCAATATAAATTTTATCAACAATTTCTCTTACTGCTTCGTCTTGTCCGTAAACATTTTTTAGAATTTTTGATTCTAAATCTTGTAAATTTTTACTTTCTCTCTCAGAAACTAAATCAACTGGTAAATCTAATGCTTTAGAAATTTCTAATCTAATATTTTCTTTATCTACAATCTTTTCTGTTTCTTCATCTGCAAGATTAAAGCGGCTACAAGCAAGGTCTATTAAATCAATAGCTTTGTCAGGCAATTTGCGATCATGTTGATATTTGGTGCTTAGTTTTACAGATTCTATTATTGCATCATCTGTAATCTGTGTATCGTGGAAGTTCTCATAATATTTTTTTATTCCTCTAAGGATATCATTAGCTAATTCTGGAGAAGGTTCATTAATGTTTACTTTTTGGAATCTACGCATCAATGCTCTATCTTTTTCAAAATGTTTTCTAAATTCTTCCCATGTAGTTGAAGCGACAACTTTAATGTTTCCTTTGCTAAGAGCAGGTTTTAACATGTTAGCTAGATCATTAGCATCATTGCTACTTCCTGTACCTGCTCCGCTAATCATATGAGCTTCGTCAATAAAAAGAATAGATTTCTTTTTATTTTTAAATGCTTGTAGAACTAATTTTAGCCGTTCTTCAAAATCACCTCTATATCTAGTACCAGCGAGTAAAGCATTAATATCTAAATTATAAACTTCGTATTCTTTAAGGAAGTTGGGAACATCATCATTAACGATTTTCCATGCCAAACCCTCGATTATTGCTGTTTTACCCACTCCTGGATCACCAACAAGGATTACATTGTTCTTACTTCGTCTACCTAAAGCTAACGCAATAGATTCAATAATGTCTTCTCTACCTATGATTGGATCAAGTTTATTTTGTGTCGCAAGTAAATTTAAATTGGTGGTAAATTGATTTAATGCATGTTTAGCTTGATTTGACAGTTCTAATTCGTCTATATCAGTTTCTGCATCTGCTTGTAAATACTCTGCAAGTGATTCTTTTTCAACACCTGCGGAGTTCAAGTAGAACGCAGAAACACTATTTTTTTCTGCTAAAATACTCAACAACAAATCACATGGAGTAATTTCTTCTCTACCACTAAAAAGAACTTGCGTAAATGCTCTGTTTAACATTCGTTCAACAGACTGTGTCTTTTTAGGTTTTTGTTTACTTTTAAGTGTGCTAATATCATTACATTCATTTACAAAATAATCTTCTAATTTCTTGGGGATTTCGCTTATATTTGTGTTATATTCTTTTAATGTGTCAATAGTTTTAGTTTGGGAAAGTATAGAAAATAGCAAGTGTTCTAATGTAACGTATTCATGATTCAAAGACTTTGCTTTATGTATAGCATTTTCAAAAGCAATTTTACATTCTGTATTAGGTTCTACCATAATATCTCCATTGTGATTAATACTTTAATTTTATATTCTTTTTCTAAAAAAGTCAATATTTTTTTCTAATTCCTGCAATAATGTTTTTGTCTTCTTGTATTAAAGAAGGTACAACACAATTCAATTTAACAAATAAATTACCTTTTCTATTGGATTTTAAAAATGGCAATCCATAATTTGCAATTGTGAATATATTTGTAGGCAATGTTTGTGCAGGTATTTTTAAATTAACCTTTTTATTATCTGGAGTTTTTACTATGATTTCAGTACCAGTCAAAAGATCTAATATATTTACATCAATTTGTGTATAAAGATCTGCACCTTGCCTATCCCAACCTTTTATAGGTCTAATTTGGATAGTTAGTATCAAGTCTCCACGAGGTACACCAGGAATAGAGTCGTCTCCATAACCTGTAAATCTTATGTTGTCGTTAGCATTTACGCCGGGGGGTATTTTTATATCAATAATTTCAATTCTACCAGTTGGCAATTTAAAATTAATTGTTTCGGCTTTACCAGTATAGATATCTTCAAAATTTATTGTATACGCTAATTGTATATTTTTATTTTTTCGTCTATGTGAATTAGCAAATCCTTGTCCAAAATGGGAACCAAATCCAAAGTGCCTAAGTATGTCATCAAATTCATCTACACCCTGTCCTGATCTAAAACGAAATCCACCTTGGTTCATCTGTGCTTGTTGGGGATCAGTTGTTCCAAACTGATCATACATCTGTTTTTGTTGAGGATCAGATAGGGCTTGATAGGCTTCGTTTATTTGTTTAAACTTTTCAGGATCGCCACCTTTGTCAGGATGGTTTTTCATTGCTTGTCGTTTATAAGCGGTTTTAAGTTCGTCTGCCGAGGCTGACCGCTTAACCCCGAGTAAATCGTAGTAGTCCATAACACTACTTATCTATACTTTAACTACACCTTTGCCAATTAGAAGCTCGCGGTTACGTAGATGTGCTTCCTGTATAACAGTCTTGCTTTGTCCATTGTATGCTACTCCATACCCTTCTTTTATCATTGTTTCTACAAGCATTTTGTTATCCTCTATAACAAAGTCTCCTAGTATCCTGCCAAACTTACCACGCATGTCTTCGCCATCTTTATCTACTTTTGTTTTAAGTATTTGGTCAGAACCAACAGGTAGTTTTTCTTTTACAAAATCCTTTGCTGCAAAACCAAACAATTTTTCTATCGCATCGCGTGTTCGGCTTTCTGGTGTATCTATACCGTATAATCTTATACGCTGATCACGTAGCCAAACACCAAAACCTAGATCAATGTCAACATCTACTGTATCACCATCGACTACATAACGGATTTTTGTGTAATATTCATACATTATCTTTTGCTTCCTGTGTATAAACCAAACCAAGCAGCACCTGCTCCTACCACTATGCTAATAAGCCCAGATTGTTCTAATGTAGGATTTGCTAAATCCATATACCAGAGCACACTTTTATGT
>Ga0181568_10003400_pt1 | contig 14357 bp, 8 predicted proteins | sample 101ome_20_FD_133758 | JGI IMG/M metagenome (GOLD analysis project Ga0181568, IMG submission 133758) | Coastal salt marsh microbial communities from the Groves Creek Marsh, Skidaway Island, Georgia - 101404AT metaG (megahit assembly) | ecosystem: Environmental > Aquatic > Marine > Intertidal zone... | reverse complement strand
TTAATTTTCCCAGAACTCCAATTTTCATTTAAACCAATATCATTTTGATCGAATCTAAACTCCCAAATCCCATTAAGATTCTTCCAATTTGATCTATTGAAATCAGGTCTAGGGTGTTCTGGCAATGGTATAGTTGACTGACCAAATAAAATGGTTTGAAAAAAAAATAATGAAAAGTAAATAAAAAAATTGTTCAATAATTTTCTCATAATTTAATTATTAATAACCAGAAATGATGAAATTCTCAATCTAGAAAGACCCATTGGGACAAGTTCAACTATATCTTCTATTTCATTGAATATTGGCATGGTTTGTATTTATGTAAATTTATTTAATTTCAGTAAATATAATATAAATGTTTAATTTACATTTATTAATTAAAGTAAAATTATTTTAAAAAAACTAAAACAATAATATATGTTCGGGATAATTTAATCTACAATATGAATTTTATTGTTAAAATCAATAATAATTAAATTCCAATTAAAACAATAATAAGTACAATTTTGAAATCCTAGCTAAGGTAACGTTGATTTTTAACTTTAGCCCTAGTAGTAAAAAAACGAAATCCTTATACAAAAATTTAAATGGACCTTGTTTAGAAAAAAACTATTTCACTTAAGTTGAAGATAATTTAAATCTTGTTTTGGTACATATTTTTAGATTGATTTATTCTGATCTAAAGAAAACTTTATTGGAGAGGAATCGGGTTAATGCTATATTTCTAAAAAAAATTATCTCTGTATTTATTAAATAATTTGATACGCACAATGAAGGGAATAGATTATTTTAATTTTTTATTCGAGAGATGATAATTTGAAATGATCTTTCTGGAAAAATTCAATTGATCAAAGAAAAATTGGGCTAAAAAACAAATAAATAAGAACCACGCAGACTACAACAATAAAACTTACTGGCTTAACATACTTCCAGTTTTTAACATCCACAAAACCTTTATTTTGAATTGTAAATTCCTTTTGGTTAGGATACCATTTACTTAAAACCAACATTGAGAAAATGGTAGCAAAAAAAGCTATACACAATCTATGTAAAAAATGAATATCGACATCCATTGCATCTAAACCAAATTTTGAGAGTAAATAAAGAGAAGTGCCAATCAACAAACCAATTTTTGCAGCTTTAGCCGAAACTTTTCTTAACAACAAACCGGCAACAATAACTGAAAAAATGGGCATATTAAAAATACTACTAAACTCTTGTAGAATTAAAAATAATCCATCTCCAGCACGACTGATTAAAGGTGCTATGGCGATAACAGCTATTGCCAAAACTGCCGTTGAAATTTTTCCAATGCGAACATACTGTTGTTCGCTTGCCGATTTATTGATGTAACCTTTATAAACATCAACACTGAATAGCGTAGATGCACTATTTAGTGCACTGTTAAAGGTACTTAAAACAGCACCCACAATTACAGCTGCAAAAATACCTGTAAAATGAACTGGAAGAACAGCTTTGACTAGTTCAGGATAAGCTAAATCTTGATTCTCCAAACCACCTTTAAAATAGTAGAATGCAATAATTCCAGGGATCACTACAATGAAGGGGATAATAAGCTTAAAAAATGCGGCAATAAGAACTCCTTTTTGTCCTTCAGCTAAGTTTTTTGCGCCAAAAGTTCTTTGAATAATCGACTGGTTCATGGTCCAATAAAAAACTTGAGGGATGAACATTCCTGTGAAAATGACAGCTAATGGCACTTCGGAGTCGACATCACCAATGGCATTAAAATGATCAGGAATTGTAGTATATACCTCATGAACTCCGTCAAAAAAGCTTCCACTTCCAATTTGATAGAATGCTAAAATCGGAATAGAAATACCGCCAATAATTAGTCCAATACCATTAATAGTGTCAGAAACAGCTACTGCTTTTAATCCTCCTAAAATCGCAAATAGGGAACCTATAGCTCCAATAAATACAATCATCAATATTATTGCCTCAAACCTTGAAACTTGAAGAAGATTTGAGACGTCAAAAATACTCTCCAAGTTCAATGCTCCAGTATAAAGTACAATCGGTAAAAGAGTAGTTACATACAACATTAAGAACAAGCCAGAAACGATGACACGAGTTGCCTTATCGAATCGTAATTCTAAAAATTCAGTGATGGTCACCAAACCCATCTTGAGGTATCTGGGCAAAAAGAAAAGTGCCATAGCAACCATTGCCAGTGCAGCTAAGCTTTCCCAAGCCATAACCTCCATTCCATATCGATAAGCACTTCCGTTGAGACCAATCAAATGCTCTGTAGATAAATTAGTTAGTAGAAGTGAGCCTGCTATATATATTCCTGTAAGACTTCTGCCGCCTAAAAAATAACCATCTCTAGTACTGAGTTTTTCTTTTCTAGTTAGATACCAAGAAAAAAATGCAACTAAAAATAAAAAAGAAAAAAAAGGGATGTATAGCATCATGTTCTAATCATTTAAGTGAATGACCTTGTTTTGTTTTAATGAAAGATTTGCAACTTGAGCAAATTTAAGGGCATTCAATGCATCTTCAGCTGTAACAGGAAACTCATTGTTATTTTGGGCGCAATCAACAAACGATTGATTTTCAATAAAATAAGCTTGGGTATATCTGTCGATGAAAAAATCTTTACATAATGAGGATTGTAATCCCGACGAATTGAAAAGACTAGCATGATGATTTTTTACATTATCAGCTGATAACATACCTTGGTCTCCCAAGAATTCTAACCTTTGATCATATCCGTAAGTACATTTTCTACTATTATCAATATTACATATTACTCCATTCTCATATTTGATAGTAACTAATGCCGTATCAATATCAATACCAATAAACTGCGAGTCGTAATTAACAGAACCAGTAGCAAATATTGAGATTGGTTTGGCACCCACTAAAAAAGATGCCATATCAAAATCATGTATAGTCATATCCATAAATATACCACCTGAACTTTTTATATAATCAATTGATGGTGGCTGAGGGTCTCTACTTGTAATTTTTAAAATTGTTGGCTTTCCGATTTTATGAATATTATTCTTAACAAATGAAAAATTAGGATCAAACCTTCGATTAAACCCGACCATCAATCTTTTATTAATATTTGGATATTTATTAATTAAAGTTTTTATTTTTTCATCATCAATCTCTAAAGGCTTTTCACAAAAAACTAATTTGTTATTTGAAAGGCAAGCCGAAACATGAGTAAAGTGTAAATTTGAAGGACTACACACCCATACTGCCTGGACTTCAAGATCAGAAACCAAATCTTCGTATTTGAGTGAATATTTCAAAATATTATACTTTTTAGATGTTTCCATACATAATGTCTCATCTATATCTGAAACAAATACAATTTCTACTTCACTTATATTGCTAAGTGACTCTAAATGCACTTGTCCTATTCTTCCCAGACCTATTATTCCTACTTTCATAATTGCTTATTAAAACTTTCGACTCCAATTTTTTGGCCATCTTTCGATAACCACCTTAGTTTGCGTATAAAATTCTATTGCGTGACGACCTTGGGCATGCAAATCTCCAAAAAAGGATTCTTTCCATCCTGAAAACGGAAATTGTGCTACAGGCGCAGCCACGCCAATATTGATACCAATATTTCCAGCCATGACTTGACTGCGAAAGTTACGCGCTGCCAAGCCATCACGTGTAAAAATACAGGCCATGTTCCCATATTTGCCTCGGTTTATAAAATCAATAGATTGCTCCAGTTTGTCTAAGTGGACAAGGCTCATCACTGGACCAAAAATTTCTGTTTGTACAATGGTTCCATCCAATGAAGGATTTTCGAGTATGGTAGGCGCAATAAAATTTCCTTTTTCAAACCCACTCACCTCACAATTCCTTCCATCTGTTAAGGGTTTTGCACCTTCATCAATTCCAATCTGAATCAGATTTTCTATTCGTTTTTTACTTTCTGAGCTAATGACAGGACCCATCTCTGCTTGTTTGTCCATCCCATAGCCAACGGTTCTATTTTTTGCAGCCCCTACCAACGCTTCTGTGTACATACCTTTTTCATCTCCAACCGTGATAATCACAGATGCTGCTAAACAGCGTTGTCCAGCACAACCAAAAACTGAATCCGTGATGATTTTTGTTGTCGTATCCAAGTCAGCATCTGGCATAATCACAACAGGATTTTTGGCTCCACCTTGTGCTTGCACCCGCTTTCCATTAGCAGTACCCTTAGCGTAGATGTATTTTGCAACATTCGTTGACCCAACAAAACTAATGGCTTTGACATCTGGGTGTTCTAAAAGCCCATCAACTGCTTCTTTCCCTCCGTGTACCATACTGAGCAGTCCTTTTGGCAAATCCAACTCCTTATCGATCAAATCAAAAACATATTGCATGGTCATGGGAACTTTTTCAGAGGGCTTTAAAACAAATGCATTGCCTGTTGCAATGGCATATGGCAAAAACCAAAATGGAATCATTCCAGGAAAATTAAAGGGAGTAATACAAGCGCAAACGCCCAAAGGTTGGCGAATCATAAATTCGTCTATTCCTGAAGCGATGTTTTCAGAAAATTCTGATTGATTCATCACATAAGCACCACAAGCAACTTCAACATTTTCTATGGCTCTTTGTAATTCCCCCATAGACTCGTTGTAGGTTTTACCACATTCGTTGGTAATCATTTGCGCCAAGGTCGTTTTATGGGTTTCTAAAAGAGCTTTTAGCTTGAATAAAGGTTGAACTCTTTTCATGGTGGGTACATCTTTCCACACCAAGTATGCCATGTGTGCGTGGCGAACAGCCTTATCTACATCAGTTTTTGAATCTTTTCCTAAGGGAACCTTCGTTAAAATTTCTTGGTTTGCTGGGTTAAGAACTTCATGGGTATCAGAATTTTTGCTTTTCACCCATTCACCATTGATGTAATTATTTAGTATTTTCATTTGCGTTTGAAGATTAGTTGTTGGGTTTTAGATATTGTCGTTGTCTTTTTTTATTCTCCTCATAGGTGTCTCTAGCTTTCCTTACTTCAGAAAACGCTGAGATTTCAGGAACGGGAACTTCCCACCAAGAATATGCATAGCCTGCCAATTTCCTGTCGCTTTGGGTGTTGACACAGATCACTGTGGTTGTGGTGTTTTCTTTGGCTTTTTGTAAGGCTGTAGTAAATGCGTCTAAAGATTTGGGTTGATAAACAATTGCACCCAAGCTTTCAGCATTTTTAGCGAAGTCCACACCAAGTATATCTCCATCAAGTTGTCCAGTTTTTGGGTTTCGGTAATTAAATTTTGTACCAAATCCTTCTCCCCCTACAGATTCAGAAAGACCTCCAATACTTGCATATCCATTATTATTGATTAAAATCAGCGTGATTTTATATTGCTCTTGGATACTGGTAAGGATTTCGGATGGCATCATGAGATATGAGGCATCTCCACATAAAACATAGACCTCTCTATCAGGATCGGCCATTTTGACTCCAATTCCACCAGGAATTTCATAACCCATACATGAATTGCCATATTCTGAGTGAAAGCCTTTGGTATTTGTTGTTCGCCACAGTTTGTGAAGGTCTCCGGGTAAACTACCAGCAGCGTGAACAATCACATCGTTTTGACCTACAAAATCATTGAGTACACCAATAAGTTCCGCTTGAACTGGGTTGTCAGCATCGATTGGCTCATAAGCTTGTGATACGATTTGATTCCATTCTTTATGCAGTTGGTGAATTTTATCAATATATTTTTTATCAGTTTTATAATCTGAAAGTTTTGTACAAATTATTTGTAGAGCTTCTTTAGCATCTCCTTGCAATGGGATTGCTGCATGTTTGAAAGCGTCTAGTTCTGTTATATTAAGATTAATAAAAGTTACCTCCTTGTTTTGCCATGCAGATTTTGATGCGGACATAAAGTCTCCATAGCGTGTGCCAACAGATATTACTACATCAGCTTCTGCTGCGATTTCATTAGCCCCCTTGGTTCCAGTTCCACCAATAGACCCCAAGTTCATTGGATGGTCGTAGTGTAGGGTTCCCTTACCAGCAAAAGTTTCAGTGACTGGAATACCGCTTTTTTCTGATAAATTTTGTAGGATGGATTCGGCTCCTGAATAGATTGCACCACCTCCGGCGACAATCATTGGTTTTTTTGCTTTTTTGATTGCTTCTACAGCTTTTGAGACTAAATCTTTGTCTGGCAAGGGTCTCGCAATTTGCCATATACGTTTATCAAACAACTCTGATGGAAAATCATACGCCTCAGTTTGTACATCATGTGGAAGGGCAATCGTCACAGCCCCAGTTTCTGCAGGAGATGTCAAAACACGCATGGCTTCCATAAGGGCAGAAATTAACTGTTCGGGGCGGTTAATGCGGTCCCAATATTTAGATATCGGTTTAAAACAATCATTAACAGAAATATCGTGAGAATGAGGGTGTTCCAATTGCTGAAGTAAAGGATTGGCAGAGCGAGTTGAAAAGAAGTCTCCCGTTAATAGCAACACGGGCAGTCTGTTGATAGTAGCTCCTGCTGCTGCAGTTATCATATTGGTGGACCCTGGACCAATTGAGGTTGTACAAACAAATGTTTGTAAACGATTTTTCATCTTGGCATAAGCAGCTGCCGTATGAACCATTGCCTGTTCGTTACGGGCTTGGTAGTATGTAAAATCTGGATTTTGCTTTAATGCTTCACCCAATCCAGCTACATTACCATGACCAAAGATCCCAAAACATCCAGCAAAAAATGGAATTTCTAATTCATCTTGACGAACGAATTGATTTTTTAAAAATTCAATGGTGGCTTGCGCAACTGTTAAGCGTGTTTTCTTCATATATCCTTTTAAAATCCTCCTTTACTATTGATAAAATCCATTATTTGTTTATTATTTGGTGCATCCGTACAACAACCCTGCTTTGTTACCAGCCATGCACCACATGCATTGGCTAACCTTGCAGACTTATAAGTGTCCCAACCCTTGTTATAGCCATAAATAAAACCTGCTGCAAATGCATCTCCTGCACCTAAAACATTCACCACTCTAACGGGAAAACCTGGAATTGTCTCCTTGGTTCCGTCACTAAAATAGGCGTCAACTCCTTTAGGGCCTGTTTTTACAAGTAATAACTTGACACCTGTATCTAGCACTTGTTGTATTGATTTTTGAAGGTCACCTTGAATTTCAGGGGCTGTTATGGAGCTATTTTCGATTATAATATCTGAATCACTTTTTACATTCATGGCCAATAATTCCTCTTCTGTACCCATGACAACATCACAATATGGCAAAAATTCTTTGAGGGTAATGCCAAAGCTGCGTATATCGACCCAGGAGATGGCTCGAAAATCTATATCCAAAAAAACAGGAAGGTTTTGGTTTTTCGCTTTTTGAGCTGCATAAAAGGACGCACTTCTTGAGGGCTCAACTGCCAATGATGTGCCTGTCATCAAAAAAGATTTAACATTTTTAAAATCAATTTGGTCAACGTGGTCATAGTTTATTTTTTTATCTGGTGCATTATCCCTGTAAAATACCAATGGGAATTTATCTGGGGGAATAATTCCACAAATCACAGCAGTACTCGTTGTACCTTCGATTGTTGGGATATAATCCGTACTTACGCCCTCTTTATTGAGTGTATGGATGATAAAATCTCCGACTGGATCTGGACCAACTGCAGTGAGAACTGCGGTTTTGAGGCCTAATCGTTGCGCACCCACAGCTATATTGACAGGGGAACCCCCTATGGATGCTGTAAATTCATTGATGTCCACAAACTCAGCTCCAATATCTTTTGCATACACATCTATTGATGATCGTCCAAAAGTCAAGATATCATATTTCATTTGACGGATTTAAATTATTCATTGCTGCTGTCACCAAAGGGAGCCTTGGGTCTTTTGATGTCCAAGAGTGATAGATCCATTCATGATCAGGGTCTGTTGTGTTGGCCAATGACTGGTCAGTTCCAGCTAAAAAATTTAGATAATAACAGTGAAAACCGTGTTCGGCAACAACAGGATGGTAGCCACATGGTATCATAACTACATCGTTGTGTTTAGCTTTTACTATTTCATCAATTTCTTGTACTGGATTGTCTTCGGACTTAGTATAAATTTGTTGAATCGCGTATGCCTCCGGTTTTTGGAATTTGTAGAAATAGGTCTCGTCTTGTTGTGGTTCTAATAGATTTCCTTTTTGATCTAGTGTTCTTTTATCGTGCTTATGCGCTGGAAAAGAACTCCAATTTCCTGAGGGTGTATAAACTTCCCTACAGACAATTTTAGCACACCCAAATCCTGGTGGCACCAAATCATTAAATTGACGTGTGGCATTATCTCCTCCAAAAATGACAACTGGGGTATCTTCGGGTTTCAAAAATTTTGGCTCAAAACTTCCCTCAGCCAAACACCATCCATAACCAATATCTAGAGTGTCACTCGTTGCAGTGAGTGTAAATTGTGTGTTTGGAGGAAGGTACAGAGTGTGCGCAATACCACTAAATACATCTTTTCTACCATTGGTTGTTTCCCAAGAACCACGATTACTGGATACTTGAAAGTTACCACCTAACAAAACAATAACCATCTCATTGCAACCAGTTTGATGAATCCATTGATGTCCTTTCTTCATCAAACGAGCTTGAAAGCTTAGCCATTTCCAACCTGTATTTTCAGGACTAATATTTTGGTATATTCCTGAAGAGTCTAATTTTTGCTTTATGAGTGGATACATTAATTTGAGAATTAAAGATTTAAATTGTTTATATGAAATCTCTATTTGTTTTGTTCTCTGATGACTTATTTGACAAATTGTTTTTAGCTGGAGTCGAATTTTACATTCTAATATCATTATGAATTCTTACAAACTCCAAGACAGAAACCCTTAATTTATTCCTTTACTTTGAATCTAAAACTTGTTATTGATTCATATAACTCTCCTGGATTAAGTCTAACTGATGGAAAGTTTTTTTGATTAGGAGAGTCAGGATAATGCTGAGTTTCTAAACAAAAACCTGTTCTGTATTGGTATGTGCCATTTAATTTGTCTGGAAGTGTGCCATCAAGAAAGTTACCAGAATAAAACTGTATGCCTGGTTCATCAGAAAAGACCTCGAGCAGTCTTCCACTAACTGGTTCATAAGCAGACGCAACAAAACGAAACCCCTTATCTTTATCATTCAATACCCAACAGTGATCATAACCCAAACCATTTTCAAGTTGGGTATTTTCATTGTTGATATGTTTTCCAATAGCTTTCGGTGTTCTAAAATCAAAAGGAGTTTTTGACACATTTCTAAACTCCCCCGTAGGGATCAGTGTATTATCAACTGGTAAAAAGGAATCGGCATTGATAACGATCTGGTGATCTAAAATATCTTGATTGAAGTCTGCTGTTAAGTTGAAATATGAATGCTGCGTTAGATTAACAATCGTTGGTTTGTCAGTTGTGGCTTCATAGCTTACACTCAGTTCGTCTTCATTGTTTAATGTGTAAGTTACCTTGGTTGCTAGATTTCCAGGGTAACCCTCTTCCATGTCTTTACTAAGATAACTGAGCTCCAGAGACGCTGTTGAGTCACTAATGATAGTTTTTGCATCCCAAACGACTTTATCAAAACCTCTTAGACCACCGTGGAGATGATTGGGTCCATTGTTTGCTGCCAATGTATATTCTTGATCGTCTATCTTGAATTTTCCTCCCGCAATTCGATTGCCATAGCGACCTATAAGTGCACCAAAATAAGGCGTTTCGGCTTCATATTCAGCCAAAGTATTGTATCCAAGTACAATATCCTTATAATCTCCATTTTTGTCTGCAGCTGTCCAAGAAGTTATAATTCCACCGTAAGTTATGATACTAACCTCCATCCCTTTTTTATTAGATAAAATATATTTATGAACTTCCTCTCCTTCATTTGTTTTTGAAAAGTCAATTTTTGAGATTGTGGTTGATTTTATAGATCTTTTTTTATTGATAGACATATTGCAGGAATTGCTAAAAAAAATTAAGAGAAAACCAATAGGTAATACCTTAGCATTGAATATTTTCATAACATAGTTGTTAAAATTTTAAATAGATTTAATTAGGTTTTATTTAAAAAAAATTAAAAACAAACACTATAAATGTAAAAAAAACATTTTATAGTTCCTTTATAAAAAGTAATTTAAAATAATTAACAAAAATTGATTAAATTATTAATGGTTATTATATCTAATAATTAGTAAGAAAAAATTTCCACATTTTCGTTGTTCTTAGAAATTATAATCCATTTTTGATTATCAATTCCTTTCAAAACCTTAATATCTCTTACCTCGCCATCAATTGCAAATCCAGATTCATTTAAAGTGTTCCACGTCAATTTACCATCATTATTATTTAACGTTAATAAATGACCATAAGAAGCATCACATTTTCCAATATTAATTTGGTTTGAGTAAAAATTCCCTCCAGCTATAAAATCAGATGTTCCATCTTTATTAAAATCATCAATTGCAAAACTATATATAGGGGACATCTGAAGATCATTAGGGAGTTTTTCAATTACAAATTGTCCAATTTTGTTTTCAAGAAATACAGATTCAAAGGTGACTGCATTCAGCTTTTCGGAACCCATCAATTTTTGACTTGGAAAAACATCTTGAAATTTACTATTAGCATAACTCTCATAGGTTCTGTATCGTTTTTTGAGCTCAACCAACTGCCCAGATAGTTTGTCTAAACTATAATAGGGGTATTCTTTACCATCTTTGTAATAACTCATAATTGGATCAATTTTTGAGTTATCATCAAAATCTTTAATGTAAAGATTCACAGGGTAGTCAATTGAAGCTTTTAAATTTGTGTTAATACCAAAATTTCCTAATAACAGATCTTGATCACCATCGCCATCAACGTCAGCTTTTTCAATAGTATTCCACCATCCTGATGTATTGGGGATTTTTCTCTCCTCTAGCGGGGCATAATTAAAATCAACTATAGTTATTGGCATCCATTCTCCTACCACAACAAGCTCTTTTGATTCCTCTAACCAAACAGCGTCCGTAACCATTCCCAAATTAACGTTATTTCCAAAAGTAATGCTAGTGTAATCATATAGTGAACCAGTTCCGTCTCCCAATAACAATCTACTTCTAAAATGTTTACCATAAGCCCCCGGAATAGATCTAGCACCAACAAAAACATCTAAATTTCCATCAGAATTGAAATCCCCAGAAACTACGCATGACCCATTAAAACTGAGCTGCGGATGTGAGTTAGATTTTTTGAAATTACCAACTCCATCATTTATATAAAGTCTATCTTTTAACAATAGATCGTCAAAATATTCTCCTCCTCCACTAACAACATATAGATCCATATCATTATCGTTGTCTACATCAAAAAAGACTAATCCAACATCCTCTGAAGCTCTATCCCTATAAAAGTCCACAATATCTTTTTTTTCAAAGATTTTATCATCTCTATTTGATTGTATGTATAATTCCCCCGTTTGATTCTTAGCTCCGCCAATGTAAAAATCATCAAGACCATCTCCATTTACATCAGCAACTGCAATTTTCGGTCCTTCCTTGGAGATCATTCTTGGCATCAACTTTTCATATTTAAAATCTATGAAATCATTTTCTTTATGATTAAATGAGATGCCGCTAATATCACTAACACTTTTGAAAATTTTTTCGCTCTGATTTGAATCAATATTTTGAGATTTTGGGGTTTTTGAATCCTTATAATAAAAAGTATGTGTTTTATTGGCGGATAGATTCTCTAAAATTTCTTCATTACCATCAAACCATGTAACCTTAACTTGATCGATAACATCTAAACTATCGATGCCAAAAGTTAAAACAGGTTCAACCGAAGAAATCCAACCTCTTGTCAGGAACAACTCTTGAAATTGTTTGCCATTTTTAGTTGTTATTTCAACTTTATTTCCAATTCCTAAAGTATTCTTTGAATTGCTTTTAAATTTTACTCTGAAATAGTTTTTATCATCATCCAATGTATTTTCATAAACAGAAGCAGGTGCATTAAGATTATTAATTACCAAATCTAAATCACCATCATTATCTAGATCACCATATGCTATTCCATTAGAAGTCCCATTTAAATCCAGGCCCCATTCTTTTGATTTATCATCAAACTTTATTCCATTATTTCTGTAAGCAACATTAGGAACCTCACCGCGTGGAATTAAAGAAATTAAATCTTTAAAACTTGATTCTTTACTTTTCCCTTCTTTGTCGTATTCAAAGTTGATAAAATCTAAATTGTTTGGTCTACGCGGAATTCCATTGGTTACAATCAAGTCTTTTTTTCCGTCTAAATCATAATCTGCAAATAATGCTCCCCAACTCCAATCTGTAGATGATACACCACTGAATTCTCCAATTTCACTGAATTTCACAGAGTTATTATTGAATAAAGGCCCTTTATTTAGTTGCAACATATTTCTATCATATTGAAAATGATAAGAATAATTCAATTTAAATTTATAAATGTCATAATCTTCAAAACTTAGCGATGTCTTCAGAACTTCTTCTTTATCAGGTCGCATATCGAGTGTTATTATATCCATCCAGCCATCATTATTAATATCGGCTATATCATTACCCATTGAAAAGTGAGATGTTTGACCTAAAGAACCTACAATGTCTTCTCTAAACCCTCCTTGTCTATCATTATAATAGAGGTAATCATTCTCATGAAAATCATTAGAAACATAAATATCTGGATACCCATCATTATTGATATCAGATATACTCAATGCTAAACCATAACCATTTATTCCGCCATATATTCCTGTTTCCTCGCTAACATCTATAAATTTACCCCCTTCATTTTTAAACAATAAATCACCTGCCATTTTATCTCTTTTTTCACGAATCTGACCTGGGCGATATGACAGTGGTGTGTGCATTGCTTGATTTACTAGAAACATATCTAAATCACCATCAATATCATAATCAAAAAAAGCGGCTTGATGTGCATAAGTACTTATATCTAATCCGTATTCAGCAGCACTTTCAATAAATGTATTATCACCTTGATTTATATATAATTTATTTATTCCTTTTAAGTTCTTGAAGCCATCAATCATACAAACATAAATGTCCAAAAAACCGTCGTTATTAATATCGACCATAGTTGTACCTGTTGTCCAACTTTTTATCCCAATATCACCTGCTATTCCAGATGATTCTGTAATATCTACAAATTCGAAATTTCCTTTATTTAGATAGAGTCTATTAGATTCTTGATTAGCGGTTAAAAAAACATCTGGAAGTTCATCGTTATTTATATCTCCGATTGATACTCCGCCACCCATATACATATTATTATAACTTAAAATGTTAAATTCATCAGTTTCAATAATATTGTTAGAAAAAATTAAATTTGTTTTATTGGGTGATTTAAGTTTATAAATTGTTTTAATTAAATCAGAATCACAGGAATAAAAAATAATTGTGCTAACAATAAATCTTATTAATGATTTATTAAAATATTTTTTTGTGATTCTCATTATAATATTTTTCTAAAATTAGTATTGGTAAAACTCCATGGTTGAATTATTCCTTGCTATTAATAGTAGATTATTTTGTATTTGGTTGAGTGTCTTGAAATCTCTTACCTCAACATTTAAAATTAATCCACTTTCATCCATACTGTAGATAACAAATTCCCCATTTCCTAATCCTTTTAAAAAATGCCCGTAACTAGCATCATATCTTCCTATCTCAGGCTTTACATTGTGTAAATTTCCGCCTAAAATTAAATCTACATTGCCATCTTTATCAATGTCAGACGCAAGAATTGCATATAAAGGAGATAATTGTGTTTCTTTAGGTAATGGTTTAATTTTAAATGATCCTTTCCCATTATTTTGTAATATGACACTTTCTAGCATAGTAACTTCATGAACTATTGAACTCTGAAGCTCTTTCTCATTAAAAAAATCATTAATTGTTTGTCCTTTGTATTGAGAATAATTCACGTATTTTTTTTTCAGATGTGGTAATTGCTTAATCAAATCGTGGCGTAACACTAGAGGATATGATTTACCTTCATTGTAAATAGATATAATCTGTTCAATAGACCCATTGTTATCAAAATCGTTAATGTAACATGAAATAGGCTCATCAACACTTGCCTTGAATCTTGAATTTAAACCGTGATTCCCCACTATAAAATCAATATCCCCATCATTATCTATATCAGAAGAAGCAATTCGGTTCCACCATCCAGAAGTGTTTTTTAAACCAACGTCTTTAGAAATCTCAGTAAAATTTAAATTATCGTTCTCAAAAAGCTTTATTCCCATCCACTCTCCTACTATAATCAAATCATGATCGTCATCATTGTCAAAATCAGCCCATTTGGCA
>Ga0181568_10003392_pt1 | contig 14370 bp, 32 predicted proteins | sample 101ome_20_FD_133758 | JGI IMG/M metagenome (GOLD analysis project Ga0181568, IMG submission 133758) | Coastal salt marsh microbial communities from the Groves Creek Marsh, Skidaway Island, Georgia - 101404AT metaG (megahit assembly) | ecosystem: Environmental > Aquatic > Marine > Intertidal... | reverse complement strand
GATAATGTTAGTGTATTACCACTTACTGAAGCGTTTACTACTGCTGATGGATTATATATATTATAGCCTGCTATTGCCTCGCTACCTTGAGTAAAGTAAGAACTTAAATCTATAGTAGTAGTATCACCATCAACGTCTAATGTTTGTGCAGGTATTGAACCGCTTGTAGTAGGTCCACCTGAACAACTTACGGGAGGATCTGATGGTGTTGGCTGGCTTGTAATCAATGCAGGTTGTGTAACTACATTGTCGCAGTCAATATATACATCATCTGTATTTGCAAAATCTGCAGGAATTAATATCCTTATTGTAATTGTTCTTGCTGTATCTGTTGAAACTGTTGCAAACTTACCATTAGAAAAACCAGCATCACTAGAGGTAATAGAATCTATAATACCATACGCTAAAGAAGGCGTATTTATTTGTCCTTGTTGATCTATACTTAGGTTGTGTATATTAGCCACCCCACAGGTAAACGTAGGTAATGGTCTTACAGGTTCTGTAAGGTTTAAATAAAATGGGCTTCTTACATTTATTTTAGTACTCATCTTAGTCTATCTTCTTTTAATGTATATGCTAAAAAGTCATCAACGTCTAGTGCAAACTTGTCAGCTAATGCTTCTGGTAGTTTTTTAAATCCTTGTTCAAATGGTTTAGTAAAAAACAAACTAGGCTTTATACCTTTTCTGTATATGCTTCTTGCTATTAAATACCCTATTGTTTGATAGTTACCTTTTTTAAATTTACCATCCTCATCTCTTAGCCTAATGTTTCTTGCTTTTGCCCAATTAGCTAAAGGTGTAGTAGGCGGCATTTTATTAGTATAGCTATAAGGCGTATCGTATTTCTTTTCTGTACCACTTACACCCTTGTCTACAAACAAACCATAATCTTCCATTTCAAAGTTCATTTGTATTGCGTTTGGTGTAACCTTTATTACTGCGTCTAAACTATTGTAAAGTTCTTTAGATACGTTCTTGCGGTCTTTACTAAGCCTTGTTCTGGCTTGTTGTATAACAAACTTTTTAAACGCTTCTAATGCTTGTTGTGTTCTTTTAAATTCCATTAGTCGCAAATTGTCATATCGTTTTGTACTACTACGTCAAAGGTAGCTGCCCAGCCTGCAAGCTTGTTTTCAAACCTGTCTACAAATGGTTCACAATTTACATCACCTTCTACTTGATATAAGTCAGTATATAAGTCGCCTCTTTGTAGTTTATTTATTACTCTGGTTTGTAATGCCAGTTGTGTATTTAATACGTCTTGCTCATTGTCGTTACCTATAAACAAGTCAGTAACTTCTTGTTTACTAATATCTACAATATCCATTGAAAGGATGCTAATATTAAAGGTAAGCGTTTTAGTTCCTACTGTAGTATTGTTTACTGTAATATGTGATAAAGGAAAAATAGTTTGTTTATTTAAATCTACATCATCAATAGAACCAAAAGAAACCGTATTAGTAAACGGTTCAGCTATTAGTGCATCTTTTAATTCTGTTATTACTTTGTGAAAACCTTTCATCTTTGTTTTATTAGTTTCTTTTCTAACTCTAGCTTATCTTTTTCAAATGCCAAATACATTAAACATTCGTGGAGGTTAAGCTTTGTAATTTTGTCAAACTTGGTAACATCTCCTTTACTAATTGCATAGACCGATTGATACCAACCCCACTTGACTCCAAAAGTTCCTGCTGTTGAATAGTCAGGCTGTTCGTCTCCGTCTGTAAATAACTCAGGATAGTTGTCATTAACTCGTTGCTTAAATTGTAAAAAAAAACCATAGCACCAAATACAACATCTAAAGGCGCTTGTAGCATTGTATCGTTAGTTCCTTTGTATTCTTCTATTTGGTATTTATGCCCTTTCTTAAATTTTACTGGTCTATATAATACGCTCATCGCTTTGTGCATTCTTTGCCAATCGCCTAAGCTTTCGTCAAGATCTATATATTCTCCTAATGTCATATCGTCAAGTACTGGTATAAAACCATACTCAACACCGTTTAAAGTAAACGTAGGAACTAAAGAATGCTTAACATCAAATATCTTATTTAAATGCGCAGTTATTAATTGTACACTTTTATATTTTATTGTAGCTACATCTTTAAGCTGCAAGCCGCAAAATATTTCTACCATCTTTTGCAGTAGAAAAGTACTGTCCTTGTTTTCTTCCGTATTTAGTTTTTCAAACTTCTGATATTGTGCTAAAGTTATTTCGTTTAGCGAGTCAGGTACGTTTATTTCAATCTTCATATAATTACAATAAATTAACTGGTAATATGTATAAAAAGGAAAAGGTAGCTAATGCTACCCAATCCTCAAACAAAAATCAAATGAAACTACTTATTTATAAACCTTTCGTAAGCGTATTTATATGCTGTTATTATTGCTTCACTCAGTTCTATGCTATTTTGTTTATATGTTTCACTTCCTTCTACTTTTCCTTTGCCTTTGTAATCTATATATAATGTAACGTCAACTCCTTTTTGCGCTCCACGCTTTGTAGGTTTTTGCACTACATATATATTATTATCCCAGCAGGCTTTTACCTTATTAATATAATCTATATCCAACCTAAATCATACCTTAAATATAAAAACCCATATAAAAAAGCGTACATACTAGCGTAAGCTATAGCGTTCCATAGTATAGCTAATAATATATTCTTTTTTGTAAACACTTGTTTTAAAATTTGTATATCTTCTTTCATAATTAAAATAAATTGGTTTTACCAAATGTAGGGTACATTTCTGCATCCCGCAGCCTATCTAATTTTGTGGCTTCACGAATCTCACGTTCTAACTCTGCTTGGCGTTTTGCCTTTATTAAGTTGTGTAAAAATTGTTCTCTTGATTTACTCATTGTTATTGTTTTATAGTGCTAATATATAAACAATTTATTAACTAACAAAATATTTTATAATTTTTTTAATAAATGTAGTATTCCCCTTTATTAGGGTTTTCTAATTGGTCTGTTAATACATACCTTGCAGCATCAATGCAGTCAGGGTGCGAACCTGTAGGCTTTTGTAATGTATTGCCTTCTTTGTCTTTTGCCCAAACGTAACCCTGTAACTCTCTTTTTAAGTTCTTGCTTTTTGCAGTTATATAAATTTCGTTTTGGTTTATTAGGTTAATGCCATATACTACGCTATCCCTACCTTTGCTTACAGGGTAAACAGTATGCCCATATCCATTTAGTTCAGCTATACTTTTAGGTTCTGCTGAGTCTGCTATAATGTTTTCTTTTATATCTAGCTGGCTTAAAAACCTGCTAATATCCCTGTTAAGCATACCCTTTTTGTAAAGCACCTCATCAAATATATAAGCATCGTTCCATTTATAGAGTGCTATAAGAGTAGTTGGATCCACGCTATAACCAAAGTCCATTCCGTATGCCAATAGCCTAGCCTGTTCTGGTATGTTGTCTATTTCTTTCCAGTCTGGTATGCACACGCCCTCAAGGCTACCTTGTTCGCCTAAGCCGTATACTTTCCACCAATTAGCCCAGTAAGTTGAAGTCTTAGCTTTTTCTTTAGCCTTTTCTATCTCCTTTACAATGCTTTCAGGTAGTGCATCGTTGTCTTTATAAGTTAATGTAATGTAGTCAGTATCTGGTTTACCTATTAGTTCTTTGTCTACCCAAAACAAGTTAGAAGGATTATAGTCTAACCAGATGGTTCCGCTTGTTCTTACTGCTAATTGTGTATAAGCATCAAAAGGTACATTGTTGCACTCGTTAATATATAAGTCAGTCCGCCTTGCACCCCTAAGCTTGTCAGGCTGGTCTGTACTAAAAAACTCTATATAACTGCCATTAACAAAATTGTATTTTAAAGTGCTTTTATTAAACTGGCTATCATTATACCTTTGTTGCCCTTTTAAAATGCCTAAGAAGTCCTTTAAAGCACCTCTACGAAGGTGTGGTACGCTTTCACTTACTACACTTATTTCTTTATTAGGGTTTTTTATTGCATAGTCTATTAGGATAGCTAGTATAGATATTGTTTTACTTGCTGAGGTTCCGCCCTTAACAATTCGTATTCTACTATCTAGCTTCCTAAGTTTTTTAGTCGCAATAGTTTGCTTAATGCGCATACTAGTCTACAAACAACGGTAATTCCTCGTTGATTGTAATATCCTTAGTTTCTTTTGGTTTGCCTATGTAGTATTCTAAGTAAAGTTTAATCCAGCGTATGTCGCCAGACTCTACACCTGTTTTTAAAGCTTGTAATGCAGTATCTTCTAAAGGGCTTAACCTTTCAACTAACTTCATTTCATCAGCCTTTGGTTTACGCCCAGCGCCTTCCCTTGCACCTCCATTAAACTTCCTTTTATCCATTTGAAAAAGATTGTTTATTCAATTATACAATAAACTTTTTAACTATTTGTTAATTCAAACTGTTCAGCTAGTTCTGGCTTTACTTTTTTGAGTTGTGCTTGTAAGTACTTATATCTTACTTCTAGTTCTTTATGCTTTTTATCTAATTTAGTGTATTCGCCTTCCCAGTAGCCTTCTAGTGTTTCAGACTTTGAAAACGCCTCAGGGTTTAGTTGTTTAGCTTTATTGAATCTTTTACTTAGCGCTAAAAAGTCTTGCTCAAACTCTTTGTCAAATAATAACCAGTCTTTAGCTTTTCTTGTAAAATATAATACAGTAGCGTGATCTTTACCCATTGTTTTACCTATTGTGTTAAGTGAGTAATGGGTGTTGTCTCTTAGTAATTTGTAATATACTGCCCTTGCTTCAATGTAAGGTCTACGTCTTGTTACTTTAGTAATATCAAGTTTATAGTAATCTTCTACTATTTGTCTAACTATTTTTTGAGTGTTTGTCATCTTCTATTTTATTTAGTAATTCTTTTATTGTCATATACCCTGATTCGTGTATTGCTTTTAATATACCAGCGCACGCCTCATATTGTTCATCCTTTTCGTATAAATCTATCGCCTGTTCTAGTTCACTAATATCCCTACCACTTGATATATCTATTAAAGCCAAAAGGTAAAACTCTTCAATTAAATCTTTATTCAAAATAAGCTTTGCTGTTTGTGTGTGTAATTAGCTTTATCGTTATCTAATACTTTTTTTATCAAATTAAAATTACTAACACTTAGCAGGTCTTGCAAATATTTCTTCAGTAAATAACTATCATTAAAGCTAAAGTCATATTCAATATTATTTACCCTAGTTTCTATAGTTTTTATTTGCCTATTGGTTTGGCTTGAGCCTCTAAGATGCCTACCTTTTTCACCATTACCATTTATTTTAATTATATATGGTTTTGCTTTAGCTATAAAGTTTTTATTTGTAAACCTATCGCCTTCAAAAACGTTTACCCCTTGCACTTCTTGTAAGTATTCATCAAGGCTTGTCATTACGCTCATACTTAGTTTGTCGCTGCCTTGGAATACACCTCCATCGTATTTACCTGTTATATTTAAATAACCATTTGTTCTATAGTGTAGCAAGCCTACATTCATAGGGTTGTCGCATTTAAAGTTTTTTATTAGGTTTTGCATCACATAGGTTTTACCTACACCACAATTACCTATAATTAAAATATTAATTTGCTCCATCAAATAATTCAGTTTGTTTTTCAAATTCCATATCATATTTTTCACAGCATATTCTATCTGCTTCATCTTTAAATAATATAAAGCCATATTCTTGACCACCATTAATAATCATACCTTCAGGGGCGATTAGTTTAGGCTTGCGTTTTTCATAATATTGCCTTATCAGTTTAGTAGAAAAAACATAGAAACATTTTTGATCCCCTATTATATAGTATCTCTGTTTAACTTTTGTTTCCCTGTAAATGCCGCTTCCATATTCATACTCATCCTTTGTGCCTTCGTAATAAACCCTTTTTATAGATATAAATACATTTTTTGTTTCAATCCTTCTTTGGTCATTTTTAATTTCATACCCTTGATGATTCTCGCCCCTTAACCGTTGTGAGTCTAAAGTTACAAAATGACTTAAAGGGTGGAATAGCTTCATAGCATAAAAATCATATATAAATTGTTCAAATTTGTTAGCTTGTAATTGTTTGTCCTTGTCCATTGTTATTAATTTTTATAAAGTTAGATATCCTGTTTTTTCTTGTTTAATTTCTTGTAGCTGCTCGGTAGGGCTTTTGCATTGATACATATATTCCCTATAGTATAATACAAAGCTAATCCGCAGCCAGTCATCCTCACAGTTTGTATATTCTGTGTTTCCGTGCCATTTGTGTACATCAACAAATAACAAGTCTGTATTTTGCATATCAATAGCAACTCCGTACTCAGGTAATACAAAATAACCTCCACCCCAGTTACCCTCCCTGTAAATAACTAAGTTACCGAAGCCATCCCTAAAATCGCCAGAGTCTTGGTGTACTGCTGTCCTAAAGTTTTTATTTACGGTAACTGTTGTAAAGCTAGTATTGTCTATAACGTAGTTTTGGTTCGTGCCTACCGCTATAGCTTTTTGCCTAGCGTAATGCTCAGGGCAAAGTTCCTCATACTTTTTGTCAATGTATTGCACAAACGGGATACCTGATTTAAACTGTTCAAAGTATTTTTTAGCGAATGCTGTTTTTCTACAGTAATGCACCATCGCACTTTTATCCATATACCCTACACTACCTGACTCAACTTTATTACCTACAGTTATATTACTTACTGAGCCATCTTTGCGGATACGTTTGTGACTGCTTCCACTTGCTGCACCCCTGCTTTCTGTAAGTTCTATACTGTTTTTAAATGCTTCGTAACCGCTTTTTAATAAGTCAAAAGGTATTGCGTTTTTACGGTATCTAAATAATAATTCGTTTGTGTGATAGTCGTAGCCATCAGCATCACTTGTTACTAAAGTGTTATAATGCTTTTCTGTAAGGTATTTTGTTTTTAGCTTTGCAGCTTGCTTTTCGTCAAGTATTCTTTTTAACCTATACTGTTCCATATCGTTCATTTAATATTTTTAATAAAAAGTCGCTAAGGTTGCCCTTTTGTTGATACTCTTCACCGAACTCAATTTTTATACCAGTTTTGCAAAGCTTTTTAAATTGCCTTAGTTCTTGCTTACTAAAATATAGTAAAGTAGTAGTTATTTCTGTTTCGTCAATAGGGCTGTTGTCTATACCCCAGTTATCTTCAAATAGTTTCATAATATACCTCGCATTACATATTGGTCTAAGTCGTTATCTTCTTTGAAAAAGTATTTATAATTATCTACAGCTTGTCTAAACTTATTTTCGCCACGCTTTAAAAATTCATCGCTTACATCAAAAATACCTATGTCGGTACTGGCTTTGTCTACTACTAAAAAAACAAAGTTACTTTTATTAAACAATTTTAAATATAGCCACGCTTGTAAGTCATATCCATATTTGTCAGCGCTGTATTTAAATGTACTAAGATCAGCTGAGGTCTTGAGGTCTATAATAGTATCGCCTTGTATAATATCAGCCTTGCCCCTAAATGGTAAGCCTTGCATCATCTGTATAGCTGGAACCTCAAACTCTGACCTACTTAGCAATCTTATAGCAGCTTCGTTTCTTAGTACAGCATCAGCTAACCTTTCGGCAGCAGTTCTTTCTTTTGCTAAGAATACTTCGCCATACTGTTCTTTAGCATCTTTGTATTTGTTTGTGTTTTTAGATGAAGCATCTACAAAATGTATATTGTCAAGTTTGTGCGGTTCAAGTACTAACCAATGTACTAACTTGCCTGCTGCCAAAGCAGGGCTGTCATTGTCGCTCCCATACTTTAATATATTTCTATATGTTTTAGGGCTTTTTAAAAGTGTTTTAAGGCTACTGCTGCTTAAAGCATATTTACCTAAATGCCCATAGTAAAAGTTATCGTCATACATCTGGGTAAGTATTTCTTCTTCGTTCCAGTAATCGCCGTTTAATAGTGTTATCATAATTCTAAAAATTCTGTTTGTTCTTGTATTCGCCTGTCAAGTTCTTGCTGTGCGCGTTTGCTTTCAGTAGTTAGCCTATTAGTGTTTATTATATGTATTAGGTCTTGCTCTGTAAGTTGCGACCAGTACCAATAATTATAATCAAATTCCATAATTATCTAATATATTTTTTACCACGCTTAATATATGGTCATTGGTTAGGTTATTTGGTTGGCTTAATACATATTGATAATATTCTTGCAACTCATCTTTTTCCCAAGCCTCAAAAGTTTTTTCTGTAATAATTCTATTAGTTTGCATTTGTTGTTTGTTTTACAATGTAAAGTTAATAAACATTTTTTTAACAAACAAAAATATTATTCTTTTTTTTCAAAAACTTTTTCTTCTAGTTTTTCTATCCTATTAAGCGCCACTACTAAAGCCTGCTGGGCTAACCTTAAATCGTGCTTCATTTTAAATAATTCAACTTCTTTCATCCTTATATATTTGGTTACATACTGCAAACCTTTGATCTACAGTCCTAAATTCTTTAATCATTTCTGGATTTATCATACATCTTTGTACAAACTTCTTTTGGGTTTCTCCTGTTTTTGGTTTTGGTAAAGGCATTATTTCTGTTGTTTTAATTTTTCTATATATAATACTGCATCCATTAGTTCTTCCTGTAAATGGTTTAGGAATTTATAAAATCCGTCAGGGCTATCGTAAAGGGTTGTCCCATATTTAACTATTCCATCCCTGCTGCGTTCCCTCATTTTACTAATTACCAATTCTACAATTACGTCTTTATACCTATCTTTATAAGTACTGTCCATTGTCCACCTGTCGCCAAACTGCATTTCAACCCACTTTCGTAAACTATCACTCATCTTTTTTCATATTATAAAATTCCCTAACTAACATACCTTCTATTATTCTTAAAAAAATATAGCCGAGTATTATTTTAAATACCAACATCTATCCTAGTTTTAAGTTTTTGTATTTCCTGTTCTAAATCAGCTACCTTTTTTTCTGCTGTTCTTGCTCTTTCAACTGCGCGTATTTTATCTGACCTGTACTCAGACATTGATTGATCGTAAAAATACCTGTCTGATATAAGGTTTTGTACATAATAACCTATCTGCACTAAGGCAGCGGTTGAATCGTTTAAAGTAATATTGTCAGGGTACTTCTTTTTTAATTTAAGTATTACTTCGCTTACTAGGTTGTAATTAGTGTAATACTCTAGTTCTTTAAGATTGTCAATTTTCTTGTTCATTGTTAGTTATTATTTCTGCATCTACTACTGGTAGCATCGCAATTTCCTTAGGTATTTTATTTTTATTTCCAAACTCTGTAGTTTTATTATGGTATTGTATTTCCCAAACTGGCTTAACAATATACAAATTAAATCTATATATTCCTTTAGGTGTTGAATTTATATACATTGGAATATCTAAATTGTCATCGCATTTTGCAATCATAGCATCGTACTTTTTCTTTTCAATAAGCAAAGCATCGTAATGCTTACCCCTACACTTTAGTTCTATTCTGTGGTATGTTTTAGGGCTGTAGCAATCCCATCTACTCATTTGGCTTTTAGCCTTAACTAAATCAGGATAGCAACAAGTAAGTAAAAATTCAAAAAGGTCTTGTTCTTTCAAAGATATTGGTTATATACAGCCTGTAAATCTTTCCATACTACTTTAGCAAAACTACAGGGCGTGCATTCAACTTTAGTTTTAAATATTCTTTCATATATTGTTTTATACGTTTCTTGTTCTTCTGGTGTAAATTTGTGCTTTTTGGTATCTACAGCCATTTTAATTAAGTCAAACTCACTTTCCGTTAAACACTCAGGCTTTTTATACCTAAACATTTCATTTAATTTAACCTTTCGTTCGTCACAACCGCAATCTTCACCAGCCAAAAACTTTACAGCTTTCTTTATACCTGTAGCTGTTGTAATCTTCTCTACAGTATCACCAAGACCTTGACTTGCTGCTGCGTGCTTAGCCTTCCACTCTTTGTATGCTTTTGTACGTTTGTCGCCTTTAAATTCTGTCATAATCTTTATTTTTATAATCTTCGTAATCTTCTTTAAACTTATTCTTTATTTCTTTTTTTGCGTGTTTTAGTGTATTGAATATACTTACCCAGCTTATATTAGTTTCTTTAGCTATAGCTCTTATACTTAAATCTGTGTCCCTATAAAGTGTAAACAGTTTTTTTTCATACCAGCGCCAGCCTTCTATATGTTCGTCAATCATTGTGCATATTTTATGAAAGGCTAACTGCTCATCCATCTGCGAATCATCGGGAATCTGTATGGTAACCTCGTCATCATCAATAGAAACTTTATTAACTTTTCTTTTACTATTATAATATTGGTAATACAAAGAACGAAGAGTAAAATACATATACCCACGACTAACGATACCATCTCTAATAACCTTGCTTTCATTTGCATATTTATATAAAGTTATATAACACTCTTGAACAATATCTTCTGCAAAATCGTATTCACCAAAACTCTTAACAATAGCTATCCATTCTTTGTGCCTCTCAGCCACTTTAGCTAACCATTCAGTCGGTTTATCCATATCACATTAATACTAATTATACCTAACAAACATTGTAAGGTAATTTCATCTTCTTTTTCGTATTGTTCTTTGTGATATAAAAAGCCAAACATTATACCTTTAATAGGGCTAATAATAATGTCTGCACCTTTGTATTGACCTGTTATAATAAACACAAAAGCGATAATTAATAAAAGCCCTAAAAGTATCATATAGCTAGTTTTTGTACTTCTTTATTATCGTGCATTAAGTCCTTGCCCATATACTCAAACCCTACATTATTTATCTTCATTCTTAGTTGTATAGGTTGTTCAAATGTAGTAGGTCGCCCTCCTGTTTCATTTTCTTTTATTTTCAAGACGTGAATATTACTATACATCCAGTCAGTAGGGTGTGCTACATATCTATGAATACACCAAATATCGTCAGCGCGTGAACTAATCTTAGAGCCACCTTCTGCATCGCTCATAGCTAATGGTCTTGTTAAGCCCTCGTACTGGTGTCCTGAATGGTGTACCTGTCTTAGTGCTGAGGTTACTCCGTGTGCATTTACGCAAACTTGTACGTTATTTTTTTTAGTAAACATTCTTAGTTCTGTTAACACTTGATAGTCGTACTCGTGAGCGTTACCTACCATTTTTAAAATAGCAGCATCTTTAGCTAAACTGTTATAAGGATCTATTAATAAGCCATCATAATTCCAAGCGTCTTTTATTTGCTGTGCTTCTTTTAACAAACTTTTGTAAGTGTATAGTTCTTCTACTTCTATTATTTTAAAATACTCATCAGACCATTTAACAGCTTGATTTATTTGCTCATCATTAGCTTGCTGTATTGGTTTGCCCATATAAAACTCTATAATCTTTCTTAATATAGACTCAGGCGTATTTTCACTAGACCAAATTAAAAACCTTAATTTAAACATTTTAGCCCACAATACATAAAAGTAAATAAGAGTCGTAGTTTTACCTACGTTCGCGTGACCAATAGCAATAAGTAAGTTCTTTTTGAACCTTATATGCTCGTCAATCTCTGGTACATTTATTTTTAACCCTTCTTTAATTCTACCGTATTTAATGTCTAGTATCTTGTCTTGTAAGTTCCTTGCTTGCGCTATCATATACTTTTTGTTATAATATTATACTTCCGCTCCATAGCCTCTGAGTGATTATCTTCTTTAGGTAAATAATACCCTAATATAGGGTTTACTTTGTAATTCCAAAAATCAATAGGCATTTCTTCGCCATCTTTTAATCTTCTCATATATAAAAAAAGGGGCTAAAAGCCCCCTTGTAAATTTAAAAAGGTAAGTCGCCTGCATCAACTGTTTCAACTTCTCTTGCTGGGTTTTGTGCTTCATTAGTATGTTCGGCTATATAGTTTTCTATTTTCCAACCGCTTATACTATTATAGTACTTACCATTATATTCTTTTCCTTTTAAGTTAATATGCACCTTAACTGGGTTACCAACTTGAAAACTTTCTAGCGCTTGTACTGTTTTGCCAAAGAACTCAATTAATAAATGCTGCGGATAATCGCCTGGAGTTGTTACAACAATATTTCTTTTTTGCCATTCATTTCCAGCTTTAGAAGTTCCTGACTCAATGTCTTGAATAACTTTGATGTTTCCTGTAATTTCCATAATTCTACTTTTATTGATTTATTTTTATATTTAGTTATGTAATATACTTTTTTTATTTTACAATTTTGCAAGTTCATCACCTACCTTTTTAGATACCTTATACTTGCTTTTAATTGCTTCAATATTTCCACCGCCTTTGATGTATTCTATAGCTTTACTAAATTCTGGTGTATTAGGGTTTAACCATTTCTTTTCTTCAGTTACTTCACTTGCTGCATTTGCATCATCGTCTACAGCTTGCAAACCTAATAATGAAGCTAAGGTATATCTGCGATAATATGTAATTGCAGAACCTAATTTTTGTGGGTCATTCATTTCAGGTAGTTTTAAAGCTGATATAACGCCCCCAGTTCCGTCAACACAAATAAGCTTACTATAAACACAATCTTCCTCAATTGGTTGCAATAGAAGCAGCCTGTGCTTTTTTAGTAAAGGGTTCAGTTGGTTAATTAGTGAGTTAATGTCAAAATACTTTGATTTGTAAAACGGATTACTTGCATCCTTACTAATAGTTCCTATTTCTTGCTGTAAGTTAAATAACTTTTCGTTAATGTTTTTTTCTTTACTCATTGCTTTGTAATTAAAATTAATTGTTCTTTAGCTTGTTCTAATTCGTATTGCAGTTCCAAGACCTTGCCCCAGAGTTCCGCTTTTGTAAATTGTTCCATATTGTAAAGTTAGTAAAAAAAGTTTATAAAACAAAAAAGGGTAACATTTTACTGCTACCCCTTTTCTAACAAAGAACAATATACAAGAATTATCAAGTAAGCTTTTTCACTCGTTCACTATAATCAGCTATCATTTCTTCTAACTCGATATTTGTAAATTTACGCAGTTCCCTACTTTGCTCAAGTAATTTTTTAGACAAGTTATTACCAAGATATAAACTGTACTTATATTGCTCGCCTGCCCTATATACGTTGCAAGCTACGCACTGAGGTTTAACATTACGTTCATCCCACCTTGTAGAATAATGCTTCCTGCTTATAAAATGCCCTGCTTGTATTTCTTTCCAAAAGAACTTCTTATCGCAAGTAACACAAATACAATATCCAGATTTGTCTGCATTTGATAATCTAATGTACTGGCTAAATACCGTATCTAGTTTTTTTACAAGTTTACTCCTAGTAGGTTTTTTAGCTGTTTTAGGCACAGTTTTACGAATCAAGATGGTTTACTAATAAGTTGCCATCGGTTTCATTAAAACCCCTTATTAGTTTATATAAATATTTACTATCTGATTTAACTTTATTTTTTTCTGTTTTAGTACTATCAATACCTAAATTAGTATAAGATATTGCATCCATTTCTAAAATAGCATCTGTTCTTTCTTTTACAGATAATTGAAAATCTTTAGCAATTTTTTCAGCAAGTTTTCTAATAGTTAAATCTTCAGTCATTATATATATATATTAAAGTTAGTAATTACATTTCCACTAACCCACCAAAGTTACACGCTTTTTTTTTAGAATGTAAACTTTTTTAAAGGTAAGTTATTAACTTTTTATTTAACTTTGTCTTTTAACTTCTCGTAAGTCCTAAGCCCACCGAGCCCTAACATACCCAATAGAACGGTCATTAAATGCTCCATTTGTAAGGCAGGAGGAACTGTTTCAGGTTTAATTGCCCAAATAAACAAATCCCTAATTACAAAGTTATATGCTAATGCTACTCCGCACACCCATCCAATAAATGGTCTCCACCCAGCTACAAATACTGTACGGTGTTGTGCTTCTATTTCGTTAATTCTTGTTTGTATTTCTAATAACTGATTAGGGTCAAGTTCTTTTCCTTTTATGGCTTCCCTAATTTCCCAAGCTAAATTACCTGCTACTGATTTTCTTCCGTTGCCTCCTTTTAAAAGACCCAAAAGTATCTTCCACATAGTTTATTTCTTTTTAGCAGGTTTGTTTCTACCGTTCTTTTGCGCTCTTGTACAATGACTGTACTTACCTCTACGATTTAATGCTTTACCCATAGCGTACTTCCTACAGTATTAGTAAGTCCATACGGAGTTAGGTTTAGAGTCATCGGTATCACAATGGATAAAGGTTTTTGCAACTCCAATCCTACGGAATCCTGCTTTAATAAGTGCTGATAATATAATGTATCTATCGTTTCCTCCTGACACAGCAATATCTGCTGCGACTCCAATAAGGTGTGAGGAATTTGGTACTCCACCGACTTCGGCATTGTGTTCTTTACTTCTGTAACCTGACGTGATTCTAAATGGAATAGAAGCGATTTC
>Ga0181568_10003388_pt1 | contig 14378 bp, 15 predicted proteins | sample 101ome_20_FD_133758 | JGI IMG/M metagenome (GOLD analysis project Ga0181568, IMG submission 133758) | Coastal salt marsh microbial communities from the Groves Creek Marsh, Skidaway Island, Georgia - 101404AT metaG (megahit assembly) | ecosystem: Environmental > Aquatic > Marine > Intertidal... | reverse complement strand
GGGGCACCTCCCTTTCTCCCACCTTGCGGCTTGAACCGTAGAAGCCGATGTCGGCGATGTGGTGCTGGCCGCAGGAGTTGGGGCAGCCGGAGATCTTGACGCCGATGGCCTTGGCCCCCGGGTCCTGGGCCAGGGGGAGCGTGGCGAGGTGGGCCTCGAGGGCCTGGGCGAGCCCCCGGGAGCGGGTGATGGCCAGGTTGCAGGTGTCGGCCCCGGGGCAGCGGGTGATGTCCAGGAGGGTGTGGGCCTCAGGGAGAGCGAGCCCCGCCTCCAAGAGGGCCTCGTAAAGCCCACCCAGGGCCTCCTCGGGGACGAAGCGGAGGAGGAGGTTCTGGCTGATGGCGCTCCGGACCTCGGCGGCGTAGGTCTCGGCGATGGCCGCCAGGGCCCTGAGGCCTTCCGGGGTGATGTCCCCCAAGGGGAGGCGGACGGTGACGGTATAGAAGCCCTCCTGCTTTTGCTTGAAGAGGTTGGTGCGCCGCCAGGCGTCAAAGCCTGGGGCAAAGGAGAAGGGCTTTTTGGGCGGGCTGGGAAGCCTTGGGGGCTCGGGCTCTGGGGGCGGGGCCCAGGCCTCGAGGTCCTCGCCGCTCGCCGTGAGCTTGACGAGGCGCCTCTCCTCCCGCACCGCCTCCCGGAAGGCGGCGATCCCCCACTTCTTCACCAGGAACTTGAGCCGGGCCTGGGTCAAGACCTTGCGGTTTCCGTAGCGGTCAAAGAGGCGGACGATGGCGAGCATGGTGGGGAGGAGGTCCTCCTCGGGGGTGAAGGCCTCCAGAAGCTCGGCGCTCATGGGGGCGGCCCCTAAGCCCCCGCCCACGTAGACGCGGAACCCCCGTTTTCCCCCTTCCAAGGCCGCCACCACCCCGATGTCGTGGATGGGGGTGCGGGCGTGGTCCGCGGCGCACCCCTCAAAGGCGATCTTGAACTTCCGGGGGAGGTTCTGCCCCACGGGGTGGCGGAGGAAGTAGCGGTAGGCGGCCTCGGCGTAGGGGGTCACGTCAAAGGGTTCCTCGGGGGAGACCCCGGCGTAGGGGCAGCAGGTGATGGCCCGGATGGAGTGGCCGCAGGCCTCCCTCGTGGTGAGGCCCACGGCGTTCACCGCCCTTAAGACCTTGGGCACGTCCCGGCGGTGGACGTGGTGGAGCTGGACCGCCTGGCGGGTGGTCACGTGGGCCAGGCGGTTTTCCGCGTAGCGCTCGGCCACGTCCGCGAGAACCCTGAGGCCCTCGGGGGTGATCCGCCCCACGGGGAGCTTGATGCGGATCATGTGGTGCTCGGGGCGGCCCCGGATGCCGTAGATGCCGTTTTTGAGCCGGAAGACCCGGAAGTCCTCGGGGTCTTCCTCCCCGGCCTCGAGGCGGGCGATCATGGCCTCCAGGTACCGGATCTCCGCCTCCGCCGCCGGGTCCAGGCGCGCGCCGCTTACCCTGTCCACAAGCCCTGCCATCCCTCACCTCCGACCCCCGGTCCGGGGGTTGGTGGGGATGGTATACCATTGAGCCTATGAAAGTCAAGGGTATGGGGCACCCTGGCCCCGGACCCCGCCGGCGAGGCCAAAGGCCGTGAGGGCGGCGCCGAGGAGGAGCGCCCCCCACCGGGCCCAAAGGGGGAGGGCCTGGCCCAGGGCGTCCCCCAGGAGGGCGAAGAGGGGCACGAGGAAGAGCCCCGCCAGGGCCAAGGGCCAGGGGGCGAGCCAGGGGGGGAGGAGGGCGGCGAGGAGGAGGAGAAGGGTTCCGAGGAGGAGGAGGGTGAAGGCCACTATGGCCACGAAGAGGCCCAGGTTCATGGGGTCGGGCTCGGGGCGGAGGAGGGCCACGGCCACCCAGGCGGAGGGGTTGAGGAGGAGGGCGAAAAGGAGAAGGTGGGGTAGGGGCAGACGCCGGGCGAGGAGGCTTAGGCCGAGCCCCAGGCAGGCCCCCGCCGCGAAGGCGGCGAGGCCGAGGACGGGGGCGGGAAGGTCCAGGGCGGCCACCGCCGCCACGCCCAGGTGGAGGCCAAAGAGGAGGCTTGTGAGGGCCAGGTAGGGGCGCATGGGCTCCCCCCCAGTGTAGCCTGCCCTCTTTTCCCCGGGCGCGGGCGTGCTATAGTGGGGGGGCAGGCTAGGGGTGCCCGAATGGAAGGGCTGAGAGCTGGGTTTCTCCCAGCAACCCTTGGAACCTGATCCGGGTAATGCCGGCGGAGGGAAGCCTATGCGGAAGACCCGAATCCCCCAAAACCTAGCCCCCTTCGGGCCGCGTGGGCCCTTCCCGCTGGCCTAGAGGGGGTGGAAGGTTGCTTGGAAGGCTCTACCTGGTGGTGACCCCAAGGCCCGGCTGGTCTTTGGAGGCTACCCTGGACCGCACGGAAAGGGCCTTGGCGGGCGGCGTGGAGGTCGTGCAGCTGAGGGCCAAGGACTGGGAGGCGCGGCCCACCCTGGCCCTCGGGGAAAGGATGCTCGCCCTCGCCCGGCGCTACGGGGTGCCCTTCTTCCTGAACGACCGCCCCGACCTCGCCGCCCTCCTGGGGGCGGACGGGGTGCACCTGGGGCAGAACGACCTCACCCCCGAGGAGGCGCGGCGCTTCTTTGCCGGGATGGTGGGCCGCTCCACCCACGCCCCGGAGCAGGCGCTAAGGGCCCTAGAGGAGGGGGTGGACTACCTCTCCGTGGGCCCCGTCTGGGAGACCCCCACGAAGCCGGGCAGGCCCGCGGCGGGGCTCGCTTACGTGCGCTGGGCGGCGGAGAACCTGGGGGAGAAGCCCTGGTACGCCATCGGGGGGATTGACCTGGGGAACCTGGACCAGGTCCTAGAGGCCGGGGCCAGGCGCATCGTGGTGGTCCGGGCCATCCTGGACGCCCCTGACCCCGAGCGGGCGGCCCGCGCCCTTAGGGAGAGGCTTTATGGTGTGGCTTAACGGGGAGCCCAGGCCCTTGGAGGGAAAGACCCTCAAGGAGGTCTTGGAGGAAATGGGCGTGGAGCTTAAGGGGGTCGCCGTCCTCCTCAACGAGGAGGCCTTCTTGGGCCTCGAGGTCCCGGACCGCCCCTTGCGGGACGGGGACGTGGTGGAGGTGGTGGCCCTGATGCAGGGGGGTTAGCGTGGACACCTGGAAAGTAGGTCCCGTGGAGCTCAAAAGCCGCCTCATCCTGGGGTCCGGCAAGTACAAGGACTTCGGGGTGATGCGGGAGGCCATCGCCGCCGCGAAGGCCGAGGTGGTCACGGTCTCCGTGAGGCGGGTGGAGCTCAAGGCCCCGGGGCACGTGGGGCTTCTGGAGGCTTTGGAGGGGGTTAGGCTTCTCCCCAACACCGCAGGGGCCAGAACGGCCGAGGAGGCGGTGCGCCTCGCCCGCTTGGGCCGCCTCCTCACCGGGGAAAGGTGGGTGAAGCTCGAGGTCATCCCCGACCCCACCTACCTCCTCCCCGACCCCCTGGAGACCCTGAAGGCGGCGGAGAGGCTTATAGAGGAGGATTTCCTCGTCCTCCCCTACATGGGGCCCGACCTCGTCCTGGCCAAAAGGCTCGCCGCCCTGGGCACGGCCACGGTGATGCCCCTCGCCGCCCCCATCGGCTCGGGCTGGGGGGTGAGGACGAGGGCCCTTTTGGAGCTTTTCGCCCGGGAGAAGGCAAGCCTTCCCCCGGTGGTGGTGGACGCGGGGCTCGGCCTCCCCTCCCACGCGGCGGAGGTGATGGAGCTCGGCCTGGACGCCGTCTTGGTGAACACCGCCATCGCCGAGGCCCAAGATCCCCCCGCCATGGCCGAGGCCTTCCGGCTTGCGGTGGAGGCGGGGAGGAAGGCCTACCTCGCCGGGCCCATGCGGCCCAGGGAGGCGGCAAGCCCCTCCAGCCCGGTGGAGGGGGTGCCTTTTACCCCGACCGGGCCCCGGCCCGGCCGGGGGCCCCAGTAGTGGAGGAAGAGTTATGAGGGCGGACGTGGCCGTGGTGGGGGCGGGGATCATCGGGGCCCTCGCCGCCTACGAGCTCGCCAAGCGGGGGGTGGCCGTGGCCCTCTTGGACGCGGAGAAGGAAGGGGCCGCCACCCTGGCGAGCGCGGGGATGCTCGCCCCTTACCCCGAGGGGCTTTCGGGGGAGCTTCTGGAGGCGGGGCTATACGGCCTTGCCCGCTACCCCGAGCTCCTCGCCGAGCTTAGGGAAAGGGGCCTCGAGGTGGAGGCGGGGTTTTCCGGGACCTGGGTGGCGGCCCTAAGCCTTGGGGAAAAGGAAGCTTGGCAGGCCCAAGACCCCCTCCCTTACCCGGTCCGGGGGGGCTTGGGGGCGAGGCGCTTCCCCGGGGGGTTCGTCCACCCCAAGGCGCTCCGCGAGGCCCTCCTCGAGGCCTTCCGGGACCTCGGGGGCACCTACCTCCGGGCCGAGGTGGAAGGGATAGAGGGGGGGAGGGTCCATTGGCGGGAAGGGGCCCTTAGGGCCCGCTTCGTCCTCCGCGCCGTGGGGGCCTGGGGGGGAAGGTTCGGCCTAAGGGTCAGGCCCCTCAAGGGGGAGGCCCTTCTCCTTTGGGGGGAGGCCCCGCCCGGGCCCCTTTTCGCCGGGGAGGGGTACCTCCTCTCCCGGGAGGGCGGGGTCTACGTGGGGGCCACGTCGCGGGAGGGGTGGGCGGAGGGAGTGGACCTCTATGGCCTCCGCTGGCTTGCGGACTACGCCCACGAGCGCTTTCCCCTCTTGGAAGGGGCCCGCTTTAGGGGAGCGGTCTTCGGGTTTAGGCCCGCGGGGGAGCTCTTCGTGGGCGAGGTGGAGGAAGGCGTGTACGCGGCGGTGGGGCACGGGAGGAACGGCGTCCTCCTCGCCCCTTGGACGGCAAAGAGGCTTTTAAAGCTTTTGGGGGTGGAGGATGACGCAGCTTGAGGCGGCAAGGAAAGGGAAGATCACCGAGGAGATGGCCTACGTGGCCGAGAAGGAAGGGGTTTCCCCCGAGTTCGTGCGGGAAGGGGTGGCGGCGGGCCGGATCGTCATCCCCAGGAACCCGAACCACAAGACCCTCACCGACTTCAAGGGGATCGGGGAGGGGCTTTCCGTCAAGGTGAACGCCAACCTGGGCACCTCCTACGACTACGTGGACGTGGAGGAGGAGGTGGAGAAGGCCAGGGTGGCCATCCAGTACGGGGCGGACACCGTTATGGACCTCTCCACCGGGGGAGACCTCAAGGCGATCCGCAAGCGGATCCTGGAGGTGGCCACCGTCCCCTTGGGCACCGTGCCCATCTACGAGGCGGAGTTTCGGGCGGCCAGGCGCAAGAACTTCTTTGACATGTCGGCGGACGAGCTCTTCCAGGTGATTGAGGAGCACGGCAAGGAGGGGGTGGACTACATCACCGTGCACGTGGGGGTGACCCTCAAGAACCTCGAGGTCTACCGGAATAGCCCCCGCACCACGGGCATCGTGAGCCGGGGCGGGGGGCTCATGGCCGCCTGGATGCTCCACCGCGGCGAGGAAAACCCCCTCTACGCCCGCTTTGACGACCTTTTGGACATCGCCCGCACCTACGACATGACCCTCTCCCTGGGGGACGGCCTCCGCCCAGGCTCCCTCGCCGACAGCACCGACCGGGCCCAGATCGCAGAGCTCCTCACCATCGGGGAGCTCGTGGAAAGGGCCAGAAGGGCCGGGGTCCAGGCCATGGTGGAAGGCCCCGGGCACATCCCCTTGAACGAGGTGGCGGCCAACGTCCAGATCCAGAAGAAGCTCACGGGGCACGCGCCCTTCTACATCCTGGGGATGCTTCCCGTGGACACCGCCGCCGGCTTTGACCACATCGCCGGGGCCATCGGCGGGGCCTTGGCGGGATGGTGGGGTGCGGACATGCTCTGCTACCTGACCCCGGCGGAGCACCTGGGCCTGCCCACCCCTGAGCACGTGAAGCAAGGGGTGATCGCCTTTAAGATCGCCGCCCACGCCGCCGACGTGGCCCGGGGGAACAAAAGGGCCCTGGAGCGGAACCGGAGGATGTCCGAGGCCCGCTACCGGTTGGATTGGGAGGGCCAGTTCGCCCTCGCCCTCTTCCCCGAGGAGGCGCGGCGCCTCAAGGAGGAGCGGGGCTCCAAGACCAAGGCCTGCAGCATGTGCGGCCCCTTCTGCCCCATGAACCTGGTGGAGGCGGTGCTTAAGGGGAAGGGGCGGATGGAGCTTCCGGTAGCCTGAGGCCATGGACGCCCTCGCCCGTCTGGAACGCCTGCCCTTGGGCAGGCCCCACTACCGCCTCCTCCTGCTTCTCGGGTTCGGCTGGGCCCTGGACGCCATGGACGTGGGGCTCATCAGCTTCACCCTGCCCGCCCTTTCCCGGGACTTCGGCCTGGACCCGGTGGGGGCGGGGCTTTTGGGGAGCGTGGGGCTTCTCGGGATGCTCTTCGGGGCCCTCCTCGGGGGGCGGCTTGCCGACCGGTTCGGCCGGAAGGCGGTGGTGGGGTATAGCCTCTTCCTCGCTGGGCTGGGAAGCCTCCTCACCGCCCTCGCCCCAAGCCTTTCTTGGGTTTTCCTCTTCCGCTTCCTCACGGGGCTTGGGCTGGGAGCGGAGCTTCCCGTGGCGGCAAGCCTCATGGGGGAGTTCAGTCCCAAGGCCCACCGGGGGCGGATGGTGGTCCTCCTCGAGGCCTTCTGGGCCGTGGGGTGGCTCCTCGCCGCCCTCGTGGGCTACCTCCTGGTCCCCTCCTTGGGCTGGCGGGCGGCCTTCCTCGCCGGGGCCCTTCCCGCCCTTTACGCCGCCTACCTGAGGCTCTCCCTCCCCGAGTCCCCCCGCTGGCTCGTGGCCCGGGGCCGGGCGGCGGAGGCGGAGGCCCTGGTGGCCTCATGGGAAAGGGCCTTTCCCGGGCCCCTTCCCGAGCCTCGCCCTGAGCCCGCCCCGCGCCCCCTCCCCTACGGGGCCCTCTTCCGCCCGCCCCTCCTCCGGCGCACCCTCTTCCTCGCCCTCGCCTGGTTCGCCCTGAACGCGGGCTACTACGGGGCCTTCATCTGGCTCCCCTCCCTCCTCGTGGCCCAGGGCTACACCCTGGTGCGCTCCTTGGAGTACGTCCTCCTCATCACCTTGGCCCAGGTGCCGGGCTACCTCGTGGCGGCCTTCTTGGTGGAGCGCTGGGGGAGGCGGCCCGTGCTCGTGGGGTTTTTGGGCCTTTCCGCCCTCTTTGCCTGGCTCCTTTCCCGGGCCGCTTCCCCCGGGGAGGTGCTCCTCTTTGGGGCCCTCCTCGCCTTCTTCAACCTGGGGGCCTGGGGGGCCATTTACGCCTACACCCCGGAGCTCTTCCCCACGGCGCTTAGGGGGAGCGGGGCGGGCTTCGTGGCGGCGGTGGGCCGGGTGGGGGGGATCCTCGCCCCCTACGCCACCGGGGCCCTCCTTCCCCTTTGGGGCCCGGGCGGGGTCTTGGCCCTCCACGGGGGGCTTCTTCTCCTCGCCGGGGTCTTCGCCTTCGCCGTGGGGGTGGAGACCCGAGGGAAGCCCTTGGAGGAAGCATGAGGGTGGCCCTCACCATCGCGGGCTCCGACTCGGGGGGCGGGGCGGGGGTGCAGGCGGACCTCAAGGTCTTCTTCCGCTTCGGGGTCTACGGGACGAGCGCCCTCACCCTGGTCACCGCCCAGAACACCCTGGGGGTGCAGCGGGTGCACCTCCTTCCCCCCGAGGTGGTCTACGCCCAGATAGAGAGCGTGGCCCAGGACTTCCCCCTTCACGCCGCCAAGACGGGGGCCTTGGGGGACGCGGCCATCGTGGAGGCCGTGGCCGAGGCGGTGCGGCGCTTCGGGGTCCGGCCCTTGGTGGTGGACCCGGTGATGGTGGCGAAAAGCGGGGACCCCCTCCTCGCCAAGGAGGCGGCGGCCGCCCTCAAGGAGAGGCTTTTCCCCTTGGCGGACCTCGTCACCCCGAACCGCCTCGAGGCCGAAGCCCTCCTGGGGCGCCCCATCCGTACCCTTAAGGAGGCGGAGGAGGCCGCCAAGGCCCTCCTCGCCCTAGGCCCCAAGGCCGTCCTCCTCAAGGGGGGGCATCTGGAGGGGGAAGAGGCGGTGGACCTTTTGGCCACCCGGGGAGGGGTCTTGCGCTTCTCCGCTCCCCGGGTCCATACCCGGAACACCCACGGCACCGGCTGCACCCTCTCCGCCGCCATCGCCGCCCTCCTCGCCAAGGGAAGGCCCTTGGCGGAGGCGGTGGCCGAGGCCAAGGCCTACCTCACCCGGGCCCTGAAGACGGCGCCCTCCCTGGGCCACGGCCACGGGCCTTTGGACCACTGGGCCTAGGCGGGTTCCGTAACGGTGCCCAGGCCGGGGCGGTGAGGGCTTTTTGGGGTACTCAGTAGAAGGCCCCCAGGTCCACGGTGAAGGCGTAGAGGCAGTCCTTCTCCGACTCGGTGAGGAAGACCACCTCCAGGGGGCCCTTTGGGTCCACGGGCTTTCCGGAGAGGTCCAGGTAGAAGACCAGGGTGCCCGTGTACCCGTCCTCCTTTTCCTGCCAGTCGTCCAGGTAGGTGGCCCGGTAGGCCCGGACGTAGCTTTCCCCCTCCGGGGTCTTGAGCCGCACCCCCAGGGTGTAGGCGGCCCGGTGCTCCAGGCGCTTGAGCCCCGAAAGGCGCAGGTAGACCCGGAGGTGGCCGTCGGGGAGGAGGCGCTTGGCCTCGGGGAGGACCTCCTCCGCCTGGACCCGCCGGAACTCGTTCCGGGCCCTCTCGGCCAGGATCTCCACCACCTCCGCCTGGCCGGCGACCCGGGCCCACACGGGGCGGCTTCCGGGGAAGGGGAGGCACCCCTCCCCCCGGAGGACCCGGACCTCCAGGGGGGAGAGCTCCACCGCCGTGGGCAAGGGGGGGATGCGGCTGTAGGCCCCGTCCACCACCTGCCGGGCGAGCTCCAGGTCCAGGGCGGGCTGCCAGGCGAGGGCTAAAGGAAGGAAGGGAAGCAGAACCGCTAGGCCTCTTCTCACGGCTGACCTCCTTTCGCGTACAGGAAGACCATCTCGCAGAGGCTTTCCGCCGCCACCTGGATGCGGGCGGCGTCCTCTGCGCTTACCACCACGAGGTCGTGGAACCGGCTTTCCGGCGTCCGCGTCCGGGTACCCAAGGCCTTGACCCAAAGGACCCGCCCGTAGGGCGCGGGGTCAAAGGCGCCCTGGGGGAAGAAGAGGGCGATGCCGCTCCGGTCCACCACCTCCGTGGGCACCCCCTGCACCTTGGCCGCGGGGGGCCAGACCCGCTTCCCCTCGGGCGTGAGGACCTGGGGGTTGGGGTTCGGGTCCAGGGGGAAGGGGGTGGCGTCCACCACCACGGCGCACCGCCCCCAGTCCCTCCCCCCTTGGACCCCGCCCGGGGGGAGGAGGCCTTCCCGGCCCAGCTCCCCCGCCGGGCGGGAGGGGGGGAGGGCGGCCTCCCGGGCGGGGCCCATCCTTCCCTCCGGCAGGGCCCCGGGGGCCTGGGCCGGGAGGGGAAGCGGGTTCGGGGTGCCGGGCGCGGGCGGGGCCTTCTCCGCCGCAAGCCCTCCGCCGGAGGAAGAAGGGGCCAGGGCCTCCGCCTTCGCAGGGGTCGGGGCGGAAGGCGTAGGCGCCAAGGCCTCCGCCGGGGCGGGGGCGGCCGCTTGGCCCCAGGAAGAGGCTCCCGCCTCCTCCGCCGTGGGGGCCTGGGCCTCGGGGGCGGGGGCGGCGAAGGCCTCCTGGGCCGGGCGGGCGGCCTCGAGGCCCCCCGTGCCCCGGGCCAGGGGCTCGGCGGGGCTGGCCTCCCGGCCTAGGGCGGGGGCTTCCCGAGGCGGGGCGGCCTCCTGGGCCAGGGAGGCTTCTTCCCGGCTTGGGGCGGGGGGGGCCTCGGCTTGGGCCCGGGGGGCGGGGGGGGGAGAGGGGGGGGGGCGCTCCTCACCCCCGGAGGCGATGGGGGCGCGCTCCAGACCCCGGGGGGGCGTGGGGTTCACCCGGGCCTGGGGGGCGGGTTGGGGTGGGGGCGTCTGGGGCCTCGAGGCCTCGGCGGGCCTGGCCTCAGGGATGGGGGCTTGGGGCTTGGCCTCTTCTCTGACGGCCTCCACGGGCACGGGCGCGAGGCGCACCGTGTAGCTGGGAAGGGGGAGGGCGGGCTCGTAGCGCACCACCCCAAGGAGGAGGAGGCCGTGGACCAGGAGGGCGAGGAGGAAGGCCCTCCGCTCAAGGCCGGACGCCCACCTCAACCTTCTCCCCCCCCGCGCGGCGCACCGCCTCCAGCACGGCCACCACCGTGCCGTGGGGCACCTCCCGGTCCGCCTCGAGGCGGACCGCCGTCCCCTCCTGGAGGAGGGGGCTCAGGGCCTGGGCCAGGTCCTTTAGGGCCACGGGCTTCCCGTTCAGGGCAAGGCGTCCTTCCCGGTCCAGCTCCAGGAGCACCCCCCCGCTACCCTGCCTCCCCTCCGCCCGGGGAAGGTCCACGGAGAGGGCCCGCTGGGGTAGGGCCTCGGGCCAGCGGGCGAGGAGGAGGGCGAAGAGGGCGAGGAGGAGGAAGAAGTCAATGAGGGGGATGAGGTTCAGGACCAGGGGCCGCCGGCTCACTCTTCCCCCCCCTCCATGGCCCCAAGGAGCACCCGCCCCCCGTAGGCCACCACGGCCACGAAAAGGCCCATCCCGGTGTTGGTGAGGGCCTCGGCGATGCCCTGGGCCAGAAGCTCCGGGTTCCCCCCCTGGCCGAGGGCCAGGAAGGCCCGGATCATGCCCAGGCTGGTGCCGAAGAGCCCGAGGAGGGGGGCGAACTGGGCCAGGTCCCCCAGCCGGTCCAGGGTCCTCGCCGTGGCCTTTCTGCGGAAAAGGCCCGCGAGGACCAGGTAGAGGGTGTAGACGGAGAGGGCGAACAGGATCCAGAAAACGGGTCCTGCCGCCCGGATGAGCTCGGCCCCGCTCATGGTTCCGCCATTTTAGGGGGGGCGGGCGTGAAAAGGGTGAAGGCCCTACCCCTTCACCGAGCCCGCGAGGAGGCCCCGGAGGAAGTAGCGGCCGAGGAGGATGTAGACGAGGAGGGTGGGAAGGGCCGCCAGGATGGCCCCGGCCATGGGCAGGTTCCACTTCACCGCCTCCCCTCCGGCGAGCTGGGCCAGGGCCACGGTGATGGGCTGGCTCTCGGGCCGGGTGAGGGTGACGGCGAAGAGGAACTCGTTCCAGATCTGGGTGAACTGCCAGATGGCCACCACCACGAAGGCGGGGACGGAGAGGGGCAGGATCACGTGGCGGAAGATGCCGAAGAACCCCGCCCCGTCAATGCGGGCCGCCTCCACAAGCTCGTCGGGGATCTCGCTGTAGTAGTTGCGGAAGATGAGGGTGACGATGGGGATGCCGTAGATGACGTGGACCAGGACGAGCCCGAAGAGGCTGCCGTAGAGGCCGATGGACTTCATGAACTGGAAGAGGGGGATGAGGATGCTCTGGTAGGGGATGAACATCCCGAAGAGGATCAGGGCGAAGAGGAGGCCCGACCCCCGGAAGGGCCACTTGGCCAGGACGTACCCGTTCAGGGACCCCACCAGGGCGGAGAGGAGGGTGGCGGAGACGGCGAGGACCACGGAGTTCTGGAACTTGGGCCGGAAGGCCTCCCAGGCGGTGCGGAAGCTCTCCCAGTAGGGGGGGTGGGGCCACTGCCAGACCGTCTCCAGGGTGATCCGGGCGGGCTCCTTTAGGGCGGTGAGGACCACCAGGTACACGGGGAGGAGGAAGAAGCCCGCCATGAGGAGGAGGAAGCCGTAGAGGAGGGCCCGGCCCATCACCGCCGCACCTCCTTCCTGAGCTGGGTGGCCAGGTAGGGGACGACCACCACGGCCACGAGGAGGAGCAGGAGGATGCCGATGGCGGCCCCCTTGGCGAACTGGTTGCCCCGGAAGGCGAGGAGGTACATGTAGATGGCGGGCACGTCCGTGGGGGCGTAGTCCAGCCCGGCCATGGCGAAGACGAGGTCAAAGATCTTCAGGGCGATGTGCCCCAGGACGATCATGGCCGAAAGGGTGATGGGGGCGAGCATGGGAAAGATGACCCGGCGGAAGAGCTGCCACTCGCTCGCCCCGTCCACCCGGGCGGCCTCGAGGACCTCCACGGGGATCCCCCTCAGCCCCGCCAGGTAGAGGGCCATGGTGTAGCCGGACATCTGCCAAACCGCCGCCAGGATCACCCCCACCAGGGCCAGGCTGAACCCGTGGACCTCGGGGTAGGGGAGGAGCCTCAGCCCCCGTCCGAAGGCGAAGGCCCAAAGGAGGAGCACCCCGGCGGAGGCCAGGCCCCAGAGGGCCCGCCGCCTCTCCCCCTCGCGATAGGCGGCGTAGGCCACGTAGAGGAGGACGAGCCCCACCACGAGGGCGGTGTAGAAGGGCAAGCGGTTCCAGTCAAAGACCAGGACCTGTTCCCGGGTGGCGAGCCCGGGGAAGGAGAGGGGGGGCAGGCCGAAGAGGGTGGGGAGGACGTTCACCCCGCCTTGGGGCTGCAAAAGCCAGCGCCAGATGGTCCCGGTGACCACGAAGGAGAGGGCCATGGGGAAGAGGAAGACCGTGCGGAAGAAGCCTTCCCCCCTGGGGGCCTTGTCCACCGCGAGGGCGAGGAGGAGGCCCAGGCCCAGGCTTCCGGCCATGAAGAAGAGGGTGAAGAAGATGAGGTTCACGACGCTTTGGCGGAAGCGGACGTCCACAAAACCGGTGAAGAGCTCGCGGTAGTTCTCCAGGCCCACGAAGCGGAGCTCGGGCCTTAGGGCCAGGGCCTGGGCCGGGTCCTTGCCCCAGTCGGTGAGGGAGACCCAGAGGTTCTGCCCGATGAAGCCGTAGACGAAGACCCCCACGGCGAGGACGGAGGGGAGGAGGACGAGGAATGCCAGGATGCGGTCGCGCATGGGAAAAAAAGGGGGTGGGCCGAGGCCCACCCCACGCGGCCTCTTACTGGCCCAGCCGGCCCAGGCCCACCTGGTCGGCGATGGCCTGGGCGGCGTTGGCCGCGGCCTGCGGATTCCTGGTCTGGAGGAAGATCTCCATGACCGTGCCGAACTGGCTCATGAAGCTCTCGGGCGCCACCGCCCCGTGGACCAGGGAGCCCACGATCCGGTTGGACCTCCAGTCCTTCATGGCGGACTGGCCGTAGGCGTTGTACTTGCTGGGGTCGGAGTCCAGCCGGGCGGCGATGGAGCCCTTGAGGGGGTTGAAGGTGTCCTGACCCTCCTTGGAGCCCACGAGCCTAAGCCAGTTGATGGCGTTCTGCCGGTTCTTGGCCCCCTTGGGCAGGCCGAAGGAGTCGGAGAGCATCATGAAGACCCCCTGGGTGCCGGGGGAGGGGGCCCAGGCGAAGTCGGTCCCGGGCTTGAGCTTGAGGGTGGTGGTCATGTAGCCCGCGGCCCAGTCGCCCATGACGTTGAAAGCGGCCTTGCCCTGGACCACCCGGTCCACCGCCTGCTGCCAGGAAAGCCCGGCGGCGTCCTTGTTGGCGCAGTCCAGCACCCGGCCGAAGACCTCCCAGGCCCGCACGGCCTTGGGGTCGGTGAACTTGAGCTTGCCGTTCCAGAGGTTGTTCCAGTCGTCGGGGCCGAGGACGGCGAGGGCGACGCTCTCCCAGAGGTGCTGCTGCGTCCAGTTCTCCCCCAGGGCGAGGGGCGCCTCGAGGCCCTTTTGCTTCAGGGTCTGGCAGGTGGCCAGGAACTCGTCCCAGGTCCGGGGCGGGTTGACCCCCCACTCCTTGAGCTTGGCGGGGAGGTACCACATCACGTTGGAGCGGTGGATGTTCACGGGCACGCTCCAGATCCCGCCCTTGTAGGAGATGAGGTCAATGAGCCCCTTGGGGAAGGCCTGGAGCCACCCTTCCTGGCGGAAGAGGGCGGAGAGGTCCTCCATCCGGTTCGCCACCACCCAGGTGCCGATGAGCTCCATGCCGGCGTGCACCTGGAAGGTGTCCGGGGGGTCCCCGCCCAGCATCCGGGTCTTGAGGACGGCGCGGGCGTTCACCCCGGCGCCGCCCGTCACCGTGGCGTTGATGACCTCCACCCCGGGGTACTTCTGCTTGTAGAGCCGGATCAGGGCCTCGAGGGCCGGCCCCTCGTCTCCCGCCCACCAGGAGAAGATCTCCAGCTTGCCTCCTTGGGCCAGGGCGCTAAGCCCCAAGACCATACCGATCGCCAAAAGCCACTTCCGCATACCCTTCACCTCCATTGCGACGTGGGCCTTCCGCCCACAAGCCGCCCAGCTCAAAAAACCGCGCCAAGAAGAGGCTCGCCCCGCCCACCGCCGGGGCCAGGTGGCCGTAGACCGAGGGGGCCACGGGGAGCCTCCGGTGGGCCTCCAGGAAGGCGTGGGCCTCCAGGGAGGCTCGGAGGGGCGCTTCCAGGAAGGGGAAGAGCTCGGCCACCCGCCCGCCCACCACCACCCGGGCGGGGTCGTAGGCCACGGCCAGGTTGGCGAGGAACCGGCCCAGGGCCTCCCCCAGCTGGCGGAGGGCGAGGAGGGCCGCCTCCTC
>Ga0181568_10003386_pt1 | contig 14386 bp, 13 predicted proteins | sample 101ome_20_FD_133758 | JGI IMG/M metagenome (GOLD analysis project Ga0181568, IMG submission 133758) | Coastal salt marsh microbial communities from the Groves Creek Marsh, Skidaway Island, Georgia - 101404AT metaG (megahit assembly) | ecosystem: Environmental > Aquatic > Marine > Intertidal... | reverse complement strand
GCTGATGGAAGAAATATCGAGATTACTTTCGAGACAGATGCAAGTAATGAAGATTTCTCAGCCAGAACTGGTATAAGAAATGGAGTTCAAGCCAGCACTTATTCGTTGGAGGCAAAAGTGGAGGCTCCAATAGTTATTACCAGTGATACTGGTAATGTCGCTAACACTGGATTACAGGCAGCAGACTACACAGTTAATCAAACTTCAATGTCAACAATGGATAGAGCAAGAGTAGATCAACCTGTACCTCAAGTATCAAAAGTTACACTTGATGAACAAGACTTGAGTGGTGTTGCTGCAGATCAAACCTTTACAATAACAATCAATGGAGCCAGCTACGCAGTTCTTTATGATTCTGCTACCGACGCTATTACAGATTCAGATGGTAATGCAATAGCATATGATAGTTCCTCTCCAGAATATGGAAGTAATATTACAAGTGCAAATATTCCGGCAGTAAGAGATGCTCTTGTTGCTGTCATTAATGCAGATCTGGAACTTGGTGTCACTGCAGAAGCAGGTTTAACTGAAAATGGCATTATGATCACTGGTAATGCAAATGGTTCTCAATTTTTGATTGATGTAAGTTCAACGAATGATGATATAACTGCCGTTACATTCCAAGAGGCAGTTCCATCTCAAGCTAAGGTTTTAAATGAGGGCGATTTAAAAATTAATGGTGTTGCGATTCAAAAATCACTTGCAGCTGATGATATTGAGTCTGATATTACCTCGGCTTCAAGTAAACGTGATGCAAGTGCAATTGCAATAGCAGCTGCCATAAATAAACACGCAGATGAAACTGGAGTTACTGCAAGAGTAAATCCAACAGTTAGTATTGGTCAATCAACAGATACTTCAGCTGATGTCTCAGGATCGCAATCATTATTTGTTAATGGTGTAGAAGTTTCAGTAAATTTAGTGAGAAATGAAACTGAAGCAGCAAGAAGAGAAAAAGTTTTAGCTGCCATTAATGCACGCTTCGGACAACATGGAGTAATCGCATCAGATAATGGTGCAGGTATTACTCTAACGGCTGATGATGGTAGAAATGTTTCAGCCTGGTTTGATGCGAGTGTGAGAAATCTGAGAGCTGCCGCGTTTGGTTTAGAGAGAAGTGGAACTGTCGCTCAAATAAATACAATTACAGTTACCGATAGTGGTGCAGACGACATAGCTGCAGGTGAAAAACTCACAGTTTATTTAAATGGTAATGCAATTACTGCGACCGCGGCTGGTGGTGAGGATGCAAATGGTTTAGCTGCTTTACTTTCAACTGCAATAACTGCTGCTGATGAGCCAAATATATCTGTAAGTACAACTAATAACGTAATAACCATAACTTCTACTGAAGCGGGTTCACCATTTACATTAACCGGAGTCAATACTGATGATGCAGATGATCCAGCTGCTATTTTTAGCACTTCAATTGCAAATATTCAAAGAAATAGCTACGGTGATCAAGATGTAATAGGAATTGTAGATGGTACAGTAAATTCAGTAGGTGCAAGAACAGTTTATGGAACTATTGACCTGGTTTCTGAAAGCGATGAACCATTTACCGTTGATGTTGGGGTTAATGGTTACAATGGCAGATCCAATTTTGAGGCTATTGGTTTAAGAGAGGGTACTTTTGGTGGTCAATCAAGCGAAGAAATGTCACCTCCAAAAGTTGGTAGACTATCATTCCAGGTTGGCGCAAGTGCATATCAAGTTATCACAGTAGATCTACCTGATTTTGGTGCTGATGGTCCAATTACTAGTTTAGTTACCGCTGATGCAAATGAGGATATGGCTGATAGATTGGTAAGAATTGACAATCGACCTGATGCAGAGGCTGCTCTAGAAAAACTTGATACAGTTGTAGACCAAGTTAATGAAAATAGAGCAACTATGGGTGCTGTGATGAATCGACTAACATATGCAATTGATACATTGACAAATGTTTCAATGAATCAGACTGAGTCAAGATCAAGAGTTTTAGATGCTGACTATGCGATGGCAAGTACTGAACTTGCTAGAACACAGATTATTCAGCAAGCTGCAACTGCTGTCTTAGCTCAAGCAAATGTTGATCAGCAAACTGTACTAAGACTTTTAGAGTAACAATAATTAGTTTCATACTGGCTAAAACATGGGGAGTTTTTACTTCCCATGTTTTTTTTTGTAAATTAAATTTATATAAATTTAACATTGAAAAATAAAATAAATTGCTGGACTTGTAAATATTTTTACATAAGCTGGCATCCAACTATGCCTTATGCTTGCAGAGCTTTCGGTTTTAAATCTAAGAATATCCCATCATTGGAGGTATTGAGTGCTGATGGAAGATCATGTAAAGCTTATAACTCCAAATCTTTTAATGGATTCGAACACATAGAAAAAACAGAGACAAAAAAAAAGAAGAAAGTTTTTTCAAATATATATATAGTATGAAAATGAAGTTAACTTTTTCTTTTTTACTGATTTTTTTCACCTCCATATTAAACTCTCAGTCTCTTGAATCGGGTTTAAGTTCTTGGGAAAGAGGGCATTATTCAACTGCCATAAGAGCATGGATTGAAATAGCAAAAGCAGGGAATGCAAGTGCAGAAAATAATATTGGTTATGCATATGAAAAAGGTTTAGGTGCTCGACAGGATTACTTGGAGGCTTTAAAAAGATATAAAAATGCTTCTAAACTAGGTTCTTTTGAGGCCAAACATAATTTAGGGATGCTATATTTTAACGGTTATGGAGTTGAAAGAAACTATTCTGAAGCATTCATACTTTTTAATGAAGCTGATAAAGGAAAAATACCTGAAGCTCAATTTATGATTGGTAAGATGTTAAACGAAGGTATTGGCGTCCCAAAAAATTCAAAACAGGCATTAAATTTTTTTCTTAAATCCGCAAAAAACAATTACGTTAATTCTCAATTCATGGTTGGTTATCTTTTTTTGTCTGGAGAGGGCGGTATATCAGATCCTTTTCGCGCCAGAGTTTGGGCAGAAATAGCTGATACTAATAATTACCCCGATGCAAAATTACTTGCTGAGTATTCTGAGTATAAACTTGACGAAAAAAAAATTGCTAAGGCTAAACTTTTAGCTAAAACTTGTATCAAAACAAACTTCATTGATTGTTAAAAGATTGTCAATTTTTTGACTTAATCTATTTTAGATTCCTTTAACTCCCATTAAATACTTGTCTTTAGTGTGTTGGCATGGCTATTGCTAATATAAAACTATCTATAATTATATGGAAATATTGTGGGAGCAAAGTTAAAAACATTGTGGTTAGATCCTGATAATACAGTTAAGAAAAAAGATTTAACTGTTATGGAAAAAATTGGTTTCAAAATAACTTCAGTTCAATCTTTAGAGGATTTAAAAAGATTAATTGTTGAATCTGACATAGCAATACTAAAAATATCCAATGATGTGTCTTTATTAAAAGAGATTAAACAATTAATGACCATCATGAAAAAAGATTTAGTTATATTCTGCAGATTAGATACAAACTCCATTAATTTAAGTGCAGATCTAAAAAAACATGGGTGCACAAACATTATTTTGTCAGATGATTTTTCAAAGTTAACATGGCAAAATGCTTATGATAAATTGAATAATATTAATGATGATCTTGATTTCATTTTTAAAGATTCAAAAAGCATCAAACTCTTAGAACTTGCTAAAAAAGTTGGTCAGTCTGGTGTTAGTACTTTAATAACTGGACCGTCTGGAAGCGGTAAAGAAGTTTTAGCACAAGTACTTCACAAATCTTCATTGAGAAAGAATGAAAAGTTTATTGCACTAAATTGTGCGGCAATACCAGAAAATTTGATTGAGGATATGTTATTTGGTCATGAAAAGGGAGCATTCACTGGTGCTGGCAAAGGTCACAAAGGTCTTTTTGAGCAAGCAAATGGTGGAACACTTTTTTTGGATGAAATTGGCGACATGCCTATTCAACTTCAGTCAAAACTTTTAAGAGTTATACAAGAAAAAAAGATGTCGCGTTTAGGCTCACAAGAGGTTATAGATTTGGATGTAAGAATTGTTGCGGCAACAAATAAAAATATTAAAGCAGCAATCATTAATAAAGAATTCAGAGAAGACCTCTATTATAGAATTAGCGCATTTCAACTCAGAATACTTCCCTTGAATTATAGGAAAGATGATATTATTCCGCTTTCAAATTTCATGTTGAAAAAATATTCAGAACGAATTGATTTAAGAATCGCTGATGATGGTTTAAAACATCTTAGAGATTACAATTGGCCAGGCAATGTTAGAGAATTAGAAAATGTAATTCAAAGAGCTTTAGTTCTCTGTGATGATTCATTACTGGGACCAGAGCATTTACTGTTAGATGATCATGATTTTTTTGAATTTGACTTTGACGATGATCAAAAAAACAACTCAAGTGTTGTCAATTTACCTATAAATAATTTGGTTCAGGAAAAAGAGATAGAAAATTTTGAAGTAGAATCGAAACTCAATGATTACGTAAAGGATACTGAATTAAAAGCGATTGAGGATGCAGTTAAAGTAAGTGCTACAAGAGTTGAAGCTGCAAAAAAATTAGGGATCAGTCCAAGAACGCTAAGATATAAAATTGCAAAATTTAAAGAATCTGGTTTTGAGGTTGCACTCTAGGAGAAATTTATGATTGATAAAACAAGTTCTCAAGCGATGGCCTCATTATTATCCCAAATAAGAAATTACGAGGCTAAAGCAAAAACTAATGCCACACCCAATGAGGTTTTTTCACAACCTGAAATTAAAAATTTCAAAGATGTTGTGAAGGATTCAATTTCATCTGTTAATGCAACTCAAATGGCAGCTAAAGAAATGGCCGCGGCTTATGAAAGAGGCGAGGAAATACCCCTCACTGATGTTGTCTTAGCAATGCAGAAATCTTCACTAGCTTTTGAAGCCACATTGCAAGTTAGAAATAAAGTTTTAAAGGCGTATGAAGATATTTTTAATATGCCAGTTTAAATGGGAGAGTAAATAATGGCTGTTGCAACAACAAATGAACCAAATTCAGGAGGATTACCAGCATCAACGGTTAATCCAGAGGTTAACAAACAACCTGATTCAAATCAAAAACAAGCTGAAGTAAATAAGCCGACAACTAATTTAACATTAGCTGATATTACAAATCCTACGGCTTTATATAATGGGTTACGCGATTTGTTTAATCAGGGGTCGGTAAGAAAGGCAATACCTGTTGTTATAGGTGTAGCTTTAATACTAATCTTAGCTTCGTTTTATTCTTCAATCAATCCAGAATTAACACAACCATTATTTCCTGGTATGCAGGAATCAGATAGACAAGCCGCAATTGAAAAATTAAAAGAAGGTGGTTTTAGTCCTAAAATTGATAAAAATACTGGGCAAGTTCTAGTTGAACAAAGTGATTACCATGAGGCAAGAATATTTTTATCATCTCAAGGAATTCCTCAAAAACCAATGGTAAGTGGTTTTGAGTCACTTAAAGATGAATCATCAATGACCACAAGTCAATTTATGGAACAAGCAAAATATATGAATGCACTTGAACAAGAGCTTGCATTGAGTGTTGGTGCAATTTCTTCAGTTGAATCTGCAAGAGTTCATTTAGCTTTACCAAAAGATAGTGTGTTTATTCGTGAAAAGAAACCAGCAACAGCATCTGTTGTTGTAACGCCATTTGCTGGTATGCAAGTTAATATTGCACAGGTTCAAGCAATTGTTCATTTAGTTTCATCAAGTATTCCAAATCTTGCTCCAGGTGATGTGACAGTTGTAGATAACTATGGAAATTTATTGACAGAAAATAATCTTGATCCATCAATGGGTTTAACAGCAAAACAAATGTCACATAAAAATAAAGCTGAAGAAACATACAGAAATAGAATAATTCAATTGCTTGCACCAGTAGTTGGAAGACAAAATGTAAGGTCTCAAGTCAATATAGATATGAATTTTACGGAAATTGAAAGTACATTTGAAGATTTTGATGCTAATAGACATGGTCCTAAAACTCGATCTGAGGTTCTTGCAGAAGATAGAACCTATCGTCCTGACCCCTCAGGTATTCCTGGTGCTTATTCTAATACGCCTCCACCAGATGCTCGACTTGAAGCTGATGGTATAGCGACAGCCGAAGAGCCGCCTGCATTAAGTGAGACTATTAGCAGCAGAACTACGAGAAATTACGAGCTTGATAGAATAGTTAGACATGTGAAAAATCCAACTGGTAACATTGATAGAATTACAGTTGCAGTTGTAATTAATGAAAAAATTCCATCTAACAAAGAAGAAGAAAACCTTATTGGAGGTTATACACAAAACGAACTAAATAATTTAAATAAATTAATTCAAGGAGCTATTGGATTTGATGAGAATAGAGGTGATGAAGTTACTATTGTACCTGCTATGTTTGAAGTTCCACCTGATCCAAAAGATATTCCTTGGTTTGAAAATGACGATGTAATAAACCTTATAAAGCTAGCAGTAATTGCATTATTATTCCTTTCAATTTTGCTTACAATCGTTAGACCAGTAGTTAAGTCATTTATTGGACCTGTTGACGATAGTAAATCTAATAATGAACTAGGCGACCTAACTAAAGATAAAGACTCTGAAGAAGACGAAGATAAAGACTCTGAAGAAGACGAAGATAAAGACTCTGAAGAGGACGAAGATAAAGACTCTGAAGAGGACGAAGATAAAGACTCTGAAGAAGACGAAGATAAAGACTCTGATGAAGATGATGATGAAATAGAATTTGAAGAAGGTGAAACTCTTGAAGATATAAAGGCAAAGTTAAAACCTAAAAAATCAACAATATCTTTAGACATGCTTGACACAGCTAACTCTTATGATGATAAAGTAGCAATAATAAGGATGTTAGTTTCAGAGGATTCTACAAGAGTTGCTAATGTACTCAAGAGAATGATTGACGATTAACCGAGGATTGAAATGGCAGAACAATTAAAAAATGCTGAGCAAACAAAAAAAGTCACTCCAAATGAGGGTGTCGCTGAGCTTAGTGAAGAGGTTAAAAAAGAAATATCTGAATTAACCAAAACCCAAAGGGCTGCAGTATTATTACTTTTACTTGGTGAAGAACAAGCAGCTAATATTATTAAATATTTAAACCCGAAAGAGGTCCAATCTCTTGGTGCTGCAATGGTTGCTGTACAAGATCTTTCTCAAGAGGCAGTTAATGTAGTTTTAGATGATTTTATTGCACTGTTTAAAAAACAAACAAGTCTAGGTTTTGGAGTTGATGATTACGTTGAAACTGTATTAAAGAAAGCCTTAGGTGAGGATAAGGCTGCTTCAGTTTTAAGAAGGATACTTCCATCATCTGCTAGTAAAGGTTTGGAAATATTATCTTGGATGGATGCCAGATCTATTGCTGAAATGATTAAAGGTGAACACCCCCAGGTAATCGCAATAATCCTCTCAGTTTTGGAATATTCAGTTGCTGCTGATTGCCTTGCATTTTTGCCAGAGGAGAATAGGGCAGAAATAATCCAAAGAGTAGCTTCACTTGAAACAGTTCAGCCTTCAGCGATGATAGAACTCGAAAATATTATGAAGAAACAATTTGCTAATAATTCGTCTGCTAAATCTTCTAGTTTTGGTGGTGTGAATGCTGCAGCAAAAATTATGAACTTTACTAAAGTTGATATTGAAGGTCCAATAATCAATGGCATTAATGAAATTGACCCAGAGATTGCGCAAGCAATTCAAGATAATATGTTCTCATTTGAAAATTTAATTGGTGTTGACAACAGAAGTGTTCAAACCTTAATGAGAAGTGTTGAGCCAGATATGTTGATGATTGCTCTTAAAGGTGCCAATGAGGGCGTTCAGGAAAAGTTTTTTGGCAATATGTCCACTAGAGCGAGAGCAATGTTTATTGATGACATGAATTCTAAAGGCCCTATGAGAATAACAGATGTTGAGGATGCTCAAAAGTCAATTATGAGAATTGCAAGAAAATTAGCTGATGCTGGAGAGTTGGTGCTCGCTGGCCAGGGTGATGATTATGTCTAATTTGAATTTTGATTCGAATAAAATAAAAAAAAAATGGAAAGGACTTTATACTGAAAAAGATAAAATTATTTCCTTCATAAATAATTTTGATCGTTCCAATTCCAAGTTTTCAAACAAAATTTATATAGAGGAGTCTAGAAAAAAACAAAATATCGAGAAAGATTTATCTTCAACTGAAGATATTATTACTGATACTTCAAAAGTTGATGTTGAAGAGGATAGTGAAAATAAAGAAATAAACCAAGAAAAAGAAAGTGAATCAAAGATAAATGATCAAGAAGAGATCATTCCTATTGAGCCTAAATTTAATCTTGAACAAGTTGAAGCATTAAAAAAAGAAGCGGAAGAACTTGGAAAAAAACAAGGATACATTGACGGAAAAAAACTAGGATTTGAGCAAGGACATTCTAAGGGTTTAATAGAAGGTGAAGAAAAAGGATTAGATAAAGGAAAACTTGCTGCTATTGAGGAAGCTGAAAGCAAAGCAAATGAAAAAGTTGAAATAGTTTTAAATGAACTTAAGCAACTTTTTGAATCCGCAAAAAAAGAATTAAACAAGACAGAAATTATTGAAAATGTTTGTAGATTATCTCTCCATATAGCAGAAACAATTTGCAGAGCTTTGCACAGTAAAAATCCAAATCAATTAATTGAATTAATTAAATTCAATTTATCAAAGATAATGCCAGATGATAATAAATTAGTAACAGTCTTTTTATCTCAAAATGATTTTGATAACTATGGTTCTATTATTCAAGAAAAATTACCCTATAAAATTTCACCTCATTCAGAAATAAGTAATGGTGTAATTAGAATAAAACTAAACGAAAACCAGTACGAGGATAACTTTCATAATAATCTTTTGTCTATAGCTAAGGATATATTAAGTAGGGACAATTTTGAAAAATATCAAGAAGAAAAATCAAATAGTACTCAATCATTTGATAAACCTGAAACAGAAGAAATTTTTGGTAATGTCAAAGATGAAGATAACAAAAATATACTGCATAATAATAACAATTTAAAAGAAGATAAAGTAACTTTTAGCGAAAAAGCAGTTGATGATGACAAATCTGAAACAGAAGAAATAGTTGAAAATGTCAAAAGCGAAGATAATGTTATTTCACAGCTAAATGATGACAATTTAAAAGAAGATAAGCTAACTCTTAGCGAAAAAGCAGTTGATGATGACAAATCTGAAACAGAAGAAATAGTTGAAAAAAAAGATGATAAAAATTTTGACCAAAATATGGTTGATGTGAAAGAGGAAAATCCAAATAGTAAAATTTCTGACAATGATACAAATAAATCTTAGAAAAAAAATTTTAAGTTTTTGATAGTCAAGTTGTAAAATGATTAATCTTAACGAAGTGATAAGTAAAACCATCACAAAGATACAGCCACCTGATACAACTAAAATTGGATACATAACCCGAATAGTTGGATCTACAATTGAGGCTAGGGGTCTCAATTGTCCTATTGGTACTTTATGTAAAATTGAATCGTTAAATTCTAATGAAATAGAATGTGAGATTATAGGTTTTAAAGACGAAACCGTCTATTTAATTCCTTTTAGTAAAATTGATGGTATTAAACCTGGTGCATTAGTTAAAGCAAATGATATAAACTCTCTTGTTGGTTTAGGTGATTGTCTATTAGGAAGAGTTGTTGATGGAATTGGCACACCACTAGATGGAAAGTCCAATTTAGATTTTCAATTTTTTCAGCCAATAGATGGAAATAAAATTAATCCATTGGATAGAACTCCAATTGATGAAATATTTGATGTTGGAATAAGATCGATTAATAGTTTACTCACAATTGGAAAAGGACAAAGAGTAGGGCTTATAGCAGGTTCGGGTGTTGGTAAAAGTTCTTTGATGGCAATGATGACTAAATTTTCAGTTGCAGATGTTGTTGTTATAGGATTAATCGGTGAACGTGGAAGAGAAATAAATGAATTTATTAAAAATACACTTGGTGCGGATGATTTAAAGAAATCTGTTTTAGTAGTTGCTCCAAGTGATGACTTTGCTGCTAAAAGACTTAAGGCAGCAAAATATGTACATTTAATAGCTGAGTACTTTAGGGATAAGGGTAAAAATGTTTTATTGTTATTAGATAGTATGACAAGAGTTGCTCATGCCCAAAGAGAATTAGGTTTGTCTATAGGTGAACCTCCGACATCAAAGGGTTATCCACCATCTGTTTATAGTCTAATACCATCACTTATTGAAAGGAGTGGTAATGGTCCAAAAAATTCTGGGACAATTACTTCGATATATACAATCTTAGCTGAATCTGATAATCAAAATGATCCAATAGTTGATTTATGCAGAGCGTCTTTAGATGGACATTTTGTTTTATCCAGAGAATTATCAGAAAGTTCTATATACCCAGCAATTGACATTAAATTTTCAATTAGTAGATTAATGAATGATTTATTAGATGCTAATTCATTAAAGATTTCTATGAGAGCTAGAAAGTTATGGTCTGTATACAGGGATAATGAGGATATGATAAAAATTGGTGCATACCAAAAGGGTTCTTCAAAAGAAATCGATGATTCCATTAAATTTCGAGAAAATTTTATTAGTTTTTTATCTCAAAATTTTAATGAATCATCAAATTTGGAAGAGAGCTTTAAAAAATTACAGTCAATAGTAATTTAAATCTATGAAAAAGATAGTCACATTATTATCTGAAATAGCCCGAGACAATTATAGAAAAGTTAATATGGAAAACTCTATTATTAAAAATAAATTAGAGTCTTTGCATCACAAAGAAAAAAAAATTGACGATATGAAAGAAGAATACCATAAAAAAATGATAAAAAGACAGACAGAAAAAGATTATATTATCGGAGATGATAAGATTTACAGAAAATTTTTTAATGATATTTGCAATATGGGTTTGTTAATAGCAAATGAAAGAAATAAATTAGTAATTCAATTAAATCATTTATCAACAAAATTAAAATCTTTTTATATTGATCAAAAAAAGTATGAAAAATTAATAGAAATCGAGAATAAAAAGGAATCAGAAGAGGCAGAAATAAATGAACAGCTTAGAAATGACGAATTAAATATAATAAAAAATTACATTAATCATCGATAAGTATTTAATTTTTTTTGATTTCCAGAGTCATTTAAGTTTTCTAGAGCATCTTTTTCAATTTCACTAATATCATTTGTAGTTTTGAAGTTTTTCTCATCATTTGATGAAACTTCAGCTAAAGAATTTTCAAGTGATCTGACAAATTCGCTGAGAATATTTAAATCATTAGATAGACCATCGACCTTGCTCTGAATGTTCGCAAAACTTTCTGCATGACCATTATGTATTTTACTGTTTGAGTCTAGTTGATCGTCGTATTCCTGAAATTTTTCATTAAAGGTATCAAATGTTGATGAATTTAGATCAACTATATTTGAAAATTGGTCTGCAAGGTTAATGATGTTTTTTTCAATTTCTAATATCTTTTTTAATTTAATGCTTATTTCTGCGAGTTCAGTAGCATTTTTTTGAATATGTAACTGAAATTCTTTTTCCGAATTGGTTAGTTTTAAATCAATGTTAGAAAAAATTTTTTCATTTTGTTTGAGGTTAGATTGGTAAGTTTGGTCTAGATTATCTATATGGTTTCTAAGAACAGGGATTTCATTTTCACCATATTTTTCAATCTGAGAAAGTCGTATTAGTATCTGATCATAAAAATTTTCTTGTCTTTGCTCAAGCGAAATTAATTGAGAATTAATTTCAAAAATTTTTGTATTAACAGATGAATATTGTTTCACAAAGGATTTTATGGAATCAAAAGCTGTTTGAAGTAATTTTTCATGATTCTCAAGTTTTTTTGTATTTAGTTGGAGTTGTTTTTTTATGCTAACTGCTTGGGCATAGAGTTGGGTATGAAAAAAAAAGAGAAAAATGAAGGAGAAAATGAATAATTTAGTTATTTTCTCCTTGTAAATAAATTTGGTAACCAATTATACTAGTTATTCAAATAAACTATATCAACTCGTCTATTTAGACTATAACTTTTTTCATCTTTACCAAATGCGATCGGTTTTTCAGATCCATAACTGATCGTTTCAATTCTGGAGGAGTCTACACCAATAGCCGTAAGAGCATCCTTGACAGAATTAGCTCTTCTGTCACCAAGAGCTAAGTTGTATTCGACTCCACCTCTTTCATCACAATTACCCTCAAGTTTTATAGAATAGTAACTGTTAGAGGTAATGTAATTTCCGTGTTTAGAGACTAAGTCAGTATATTCGGACTTTACTTTGTACATGTCATAATCGAAATATATGCTTTTTTCAGTAGGTAGAAATGCTCCGCTTGAACCATAAACCTCTTCATCGGCATTGGATCCAGATGCTCTCATTTCTTCCTCTTGTCTTAATCTTTCTCTTTCAGCTTGAGCTTCTAACTCAGCTTGTTCAGCAGCTTGTGCATCCATTTCAGCCTGAGCTTCTCTAGCCGCTGCTTCTGCTTCAGATTCAACATAATTAATGTCAGCTTCAGTACCTAGTATACTTTGTCTATCAGTGGTAGTAGCGCATGAAGTGAAAAATAAAACAATAGTAACAAAATAAAATAAATGTGATGATCTCATCCTAGAACCTTAAAATATTATAAAACCACTTTATTCTATACTAAAAACATTGATTTTTCCATAGTATTAGGCGTAATATAAAAAATCTTTCAACTTTCATATTAAATGTGTTATTTGCTTATTGGTTCCTCCTACATTTTTTACTTTCACTGACATTATTTTTTAGTAAAAGATATACCTATTTTATATCCCTTGTATTTTTTACTTTAATGTCATATTTTTACCTCTCAAAAAATATAACTGCAGATCTAAGATATTATTATATTCAGTTTAAAACTGGAGGTGCTTGGTTTGAGCCTGGTTGGGGGTATTTAACAATGATATTATCAAAGATATTTTTTGGCAATCCTGTTCTTGTACATTTTGTATATCAGTTTTTTTCTCTATTGTTAATTTTTTCTTTATCAAAAAAATTTTATTCATCACTTGCTCTAAAGAAAACTAATTACTATTTTATTGTGCCAGCATTTAGTTTAATCATTTACACGATATTTTATTTTTTGGGTTCGCAAAATGTTTTGAGACAATTTGTTGCCAACATTATATGTTTATATGCTTTCTACCATGGTCAAAAAAATCAGTGGGCATCGTCATTTTTATTTTATTTTATTTCTATATTATTTCATCTTTCATCCGCCATTATTATTCCAATATATTTTCTTATGAGCCTAAGTGTTAACCAAAAAACAATCAAATATCTCTTATGTTTTTTTGCAGGAACAGTACTTTTGGGTTTATTATTAGTAATTTTTAGAGAAAATCCAAAAGTGGCATTTTATATACAAATTCAGGAAGCAGCAGAATTTAAGCAAAATAGGTCAACGTATTTTAAATTTATGGTTTTGTCATTGAGTCTATTTTTTACACATTTTTTATTTACTAAAACACCAGAATTTAAATTTGATGTCATAAAAAAGTTTCTTGAATTTAGATTTGCAATTTATTTCCTTGCTTTGCCAATGGTATTTTTTGAATTGTGGACTTTGTGGACTAGAATTACAGTAGTAATTTATTTTATAGAGTTATTTTTGATGATGTTAATGATATTTTCAAAAACATCTCAAAAATACAGGTTTGTTTGCGGTTTACTAATTTTGTCATACGGGATTGCGCCAAATGTAAAAAATATTTTAAGTGCACCAACATCGCTTTAAAAAAATGACCAATCTGAATCAATTTATCTCTACGATTACTATTACAAAAAATAACAACAAAGGTCTTTTTCGAACATTGAATTCTCTGTCAAATTTAAATACAAAACCATTGGAAGTAATTGTTGTAAATGGAAATCCTGAAGATTCTAAAATTATTCCTCTTATTGATAAATTCAAATCGGGATTAATAATAAATTTTGTTAATGAATCGGATGAAGGAATATATGATGCTATGAATAAAGGGAGAAATTTAGCCAAAGCAAATTTAATTCATTATTTAAATGCAGGGGATGAAGTTCATAAGGATATCTATAAAAACGTTAATGCTACATGTTTGTTGCCAGTAAAAATTATAGATGAAGTCACAGGCTACTATTGGTATGATAAACCAAAACTTTTTGGGTTTTCATATTGTCACCAAGGTATTATTTTTGAATCTAATCATGAGCCTTACAATTTGAATTATAAAATTGTGTCTGATTTTAATACAATTGTTAGTCAGTTTCCCAATGGTTTAAGTGAATTAAAAATTAATAATAATGGTTATGTTACATTCTATCTTGGAGGTATTT
>Ga0181568_10003385_pt1 | contig 14388 bp, 18 predicted proteins | sample 101ome_20_FD_133758 | JGI IMG/M metagenome (GOLD analysis project Ga0181568, IMG submission 133758) | Coastal salt marsh microbial communities from the Groves Creek Marsh, Skidaway Island, Georgia - 101404AT metaG (megahit assembly) | ecosystem: Environmental > Aquatic > Marine > Intertidal... | reverse complement strand
CCTTCAACCAAATATCCTTCGGCCAATAATCTCTCACCTGAACCATCTGGGGCCATTACACCAATATAGAATTTATTCTTATGCATTTTTGTAAAGGCTATAAGTTCACCTTTAGGAGCCCATACAGGCGTAGCGTACCTACCTTCTCCAAAAGAAATTCTTTTTATGTTTTTTCCATTCGCATCCATAATATAAATTTGTTGTGAACCACCACGATCAGAATTAAAAATTATTTTTGAAGCATCAGGCGAATAGCTTGGAGATGTATCAATAGAATTACTATTTGTAAGCCTTTCAACTTCTTGATTATTTAAATTCATGGTGTAAATATCTGTTATACCTTTTTCAGCTAAACTCATAATTATTTTGTCGCCTGAAGGAGAAAACCTAGGAGCAAAAGTCATTCCTGGAAAAGAGCCTAAAAGCTCTTGCTGACCTGTTTCTAAGTTAAAAATATATACTCTTGGCTCATTTTTAAAATATGCTAAATAAGTAATTTCTTGGCTTGTAGGAGAAAAACGCGGGGTCAAAACTAAAAAACTACCATCTGTAAGATATTGATGGTTTTCTCCATCTTGATCCATTATTGCAAGTCTTTTGACACGTTTATTTTGAGGACCAGATTCAGAAACATATACGATACGGGTGTCAAAATATCCACTGTCACCAGATAATCTCTCGAAAATTTCATCTGAGATGATATGAGCTACTCTTCTCCAAGCTTTTGAGGCGACTGTTAATCTTAGACCTATCAAATCCGTTTCTGCTATAACATCCCATAATCTAAATTCTACTTCTATTTCTTCATTATTTATGTTTTTAACTGAACCTGTTACTAGTGCTTTTATTCCTAAAGGGGACCAATCTGTAAAATTAGGCCTAACAGATGGGCTAGTAGGTGGAGCAATAAAAGCAGCACTTTCTACAGCCTTAAATTGCCCAGATCCTACCAAGTTATTAGATATCACCTCAGATATTTGCCTACCTATTTGATTAGAGTTTCCCTCATTACCTGTAAAATCTGCAATGGCCACTGGTAAAGGCTCAACTTGACCGGAATTTATTTTAATTCTTATGTCATCAGCATTTACATCATTAATATATAAACAAAATGTTAGAGCTAAAATATTAAATAAAATTTGGTTTAATGTTTTAGTCAAAATAAACCTCTAGTAACTACTTATAAGATATTTACTATTAATTATTATTATGAGGCAGCATTATGGCAAAGTCTCATAAAAATTCAATTAATAACTATTTATAAAAGAAGTATCAAAGTCTAATATAAAGTTTTGAAATTTTTTTTCTTTACCCTTTGGTAAGGGAAGTGGTGAGCTATCTAGTACTGCTCTTCTGGCAGCATCAGCAGTTGCTCTGTAAAATTTATTTTTGAGATATTCCGCTTTATCATAAATATTGACACTATTAACGCTACCGTCTGTATTAGTGGTGATTTTTAAAGGTATAATTATATCAACCTCACTCGCGGCATAAGACAGTTTCCAAAATTTAGTTATATGATTTTGAATTACATTAATGTCAGTAATGCTTAATTTTATTTCTTTTTCATCAGCCCTTCTATTAGAGTTTCCAGCCATTTTTTTAATTTTATTTAGAAGTTCAGTTTTATTAACCTCTTCTTTTTTTCTTTCATTATTTTGATTTTTCACTTCTGACAATGTATTTAGAAGACCTTTAGCTAAATTTTGTTTTTGTTTTTTTTGAATTTGTTCAGGTTTTGTTACAGTCTTTGGTGGAGTTGAACTTTTAATTATATTCGGTTTAGTAACTACTTTAGGCACTATTTTTTTTTCAACATTAAGTTTGGGCTTTTTTTTAATAAGTTCTGCAATCTCTTTTATCTCTTGTTGCTTTTTTAATTCATTATTCTTTTTATCAATAATTTCTTTACTAGGTGGAGGAGGTGGAGGAGGAGATAACTTTGTAATTTTTTCCTCTTTAACAACATCTTTTTTATTTTTGTCTTCTTCTTTTTCATTAGAGGGTCCAAACTTTAGAGATGTTTGGGAACTTATAGGGGTATCATCAACAATATCAATTGGTTGTTCAATAGGATCTTTTGTCTTAATGCTGGGCATTCCTATATAGGCTATCATTATTATAGAAATATGTAATCCTATGGAAATAATAGTTGAATTAACCATAAACTTAATTTTCTTCTAACTTGGCAACAAGTGCTACCTTCTTAAATCCAGAGTTTTTTATTCTTGCGATAGTATCTAAGACAATACCATAGGGAACGTCTTTGTCTCCCCTTACATAAATTCTTAAGTTTTTATTTCCAGAAGATATTGCCTTTAAGCGTGGTAACAATTGACTAACTTCAATTGTTCTTTCCTGAATATACAATTCACCATTTTCTTTGATGCTAACTACAATCGGATCCCCTTTTGAATTGAGCTGAACAGCTTTTGTTTTTGGTAAATCTACCGATACACCTACAGTTAATAGCGGTGCAGTAATCATAAACACAATGAGTAATACTAGCATTACATCAACAAACGGAGTTACATTAATCTGGCTAATTGATTTATTTTTTTTTCGAGCATTTCTTGAAAAAAAATTTTGTTTATACATTAAATTTTCTTTCCAATTCTGTGATTTTTTTAGAAGTGAATTCGTAAATAAAATATTCCAAGTTGTTTGAAATTTTTTCTAAATCATTAGAATATTTATTGTATGCGGCAACAGCAGGTATAGCTGCTAACAAACCGAGAGCTGTTGCAAAAAGAGCTTCCGCAATTCCAGGAGCCACTACAGCTAAGCTTGTATTGTTAGTAATAGCAATGGACTGAAACGCGTTTACTATTCCCCAAACTGTTCCTAGTAATCCTATAAAGGGTGCAACAGAACCTATCGATGCCAAAACACTCATACCTTGTTCTAATTTTTCAATTTCTCTATTTAGTGTTATTTGTAAATTTAGATTAAGTTGTTGGGCTAATTCACTTAAATGTTTTTTTCCTGCCAAATTAGAAGTGATAGAGTAGATTTTATTAAACTCTAACATACCTTTTATAAATACATTTACCTGAGCATTTATTTCATTTTGTGAGTTATTATTAAAGTGGTCAAACAAAGCATCATCATCAACCTTATCACCGTTAAAATGTTCATTGAAAAACTTTGATATTTTTTTCTCTCTTCTAAACAACCTGGATTTATTAATAATAATTGTCCAACACCATATAGAGGACAATAAAAGTAAAAGCATAATTAATTGAACAAAAAAATCTGCTTCATAAATTAATCCTAAAAGTGAGAGATCAGACTGTTCAGAAATTTTTTCAACATCAACTTCTGGGGTTTTAATTTCTTCTGCCATATTCAGACCTTTTTAAAAAATTTTATTAATTATTTGTAAAAAAAGCATTTTTCAAAATATTATTTATTCGTCTTACCTTAAAATTACTGTCAACTGCTACTATTTGAAAATAACTTGTTACCAATAAACTATTAAGTTCTTCATTAAGCAAATAGGCTTTCTGAACTAGAGTTATACTAGAGTTTTTGGCATATTTAAGGCATGTTTCTATTAGTAATGTATCACATAATTTAGCAGGTTTATTCCAAATTATGTCTGCCTTCCTAACTACTAAAATTATATCATTCTCTTTTTTTAACTTTATTTGATCTATTTTAAGTAGATTTAATAATGAAGTTCGAGCTCTTTCGAAATATTTCAGATAATTACTATGGTAAACAATACCTCCAGCATCGGTGTCCTCGTAAAACACTTTAACAGGATAATAGTGCTTATTATTTAATATTTTGCCGTCTAAATTTTTAAAATTTATATACATGAAGTTTAACAAAATCCTGAATTTTAGTTTTTTGAGTCATCCATCATGTCAGATTGCTCTTCAGCATTTTGAGGAGGGGTCAAGCCTAAATGTCTCCAACCAGAAGCTGAAACAAATCTACCTCTTGAAGATCTTTGAATTAAACCACGTTGAAGTAAATATGGTTCTATAACTTCTTCTATCATATCCTTTTGTTCAGATAAAATAGCTGATAATGTATCAAGTCCTACTGGGCCGCCTTGATACTTTTCTATAATTACATTCAAATACTTTCTATCAACTGCATCTAAACCAGAATTATCTACATCCAACTGAGATAAAGCTTTATCAGCAAATTTGCTATCAATAACTTTTAAATTAGATACTGAAAGAATATCTCTCACACGTCTTAGCAATCTTCCAGCAACTCTTGGAGTGCCTCGAGAACGTTTTGCAATTTCATGAGCACCACCTTGATCAAGGTTAACATTGAGCTTTTCCGCTAATTTAAGTAAAATTTTTATTAAATCAGAAGGGTTATAATACTCCATTCTAATTTGAATGCCAAATCTATCTCTAAGTGGTGTTGTTAACAATCCAGATCTAGTGGTAGCTCCTACAAGTGTAAAAGGAGGTAGGTCAATCTTAATTGTTCTGGCCGACGGTCCTTCTCCAATGATAAGGTCTAACTGAAGGTCTTCCATAGCTGGATATAAAATTTCTTCAATATTAGGAGCAAGACGATGAATCTCATCTATAAACAAAACGTCTTTAGGTTGTAGATTAGTCAACAAAGCCGCCAAATCTCCAGCTTTGTTTATAATTGGGCCAGAAGTAGATCTGAAACCAACACCAAGTTCAATGGAAATAATTTGAGCAAGAGTTGTTTTGCCTAATCCTGGAGGGCCAAATAATAATGCATGATCCATAGCTTCATTTCGTGCACTAGCTGCAGAAATAAACGTGGATAAATTCTTTTGAACTTGGGGTTGACCAATAAATTCCTTTAATCGCTTTGGTCTTAAATTTAAATCAAAGTTTTCTATTAGCTGAGCAGCCTCAACGTTTATTAATCTATCAATATTTTTGTTTTCATCTCTCACTTTACCACCTTTGACAACTCTTTCAAAGCAATCGGAATAATAGAATTAACGGTAAAATCAGTATTGATTTTTCTCTGATTGAAATCTTTTTTGATAGCCATAATTACAGAAAAAACCTCACTACGGGTATAACCTAAATTAATTAAAGCAGATATAATGTCTTCAACAACTTCAGTATGCTCTTTGTCTTTGGTCAAAAAATGAGTTTCTAAATTATTAGAATTAACCTCTTTAGAGCTTATTTGATTTAAATTATTTCCTGTCATTAAATTCATACTAGTTACTTTTTCTACTAACTCTGCAGTCACCCTTCCTGCGACTTTGGGACCCACACCCTCCGCTCTTGATATCATAGCCTTATCTCCAGATGATATGGCTAAAATTAATTCATCAACGGTCAAAGCAGAAAGTATTGAAAGAGCTGCCTTAGGCCCAACACCTTGAACAGTCTGTAATAATCTAAAAAAATTTTGATCTGCGTATGTTGCAAAACCATACAGTAACATTTTATCATCTTTAATTTGTAAATCAGTAAAAACTGATAATTTTGATCCAATTTCACCTAAAGAAGATAATAATTTTGATGAGACGTTTAATAGATATCCAACTCCATTAACTTCTAAAATAATTTCAGATTTACCAATTGAAGTTAAAATACCTGTTAAAGACGCTATCATTTGAACTCATATTATTAAGGTTTATAAACTATTATACATTTTTTTCTTTTAATAAAGCTTTTGCAATAGCTAAATCTAATCCACTTTTTTTATTTATCAAATTAGGAGTAATGTTTTTATAACCAATATGTTGTGCCGAAATTGCAATAGCTAAAGCGTCTGAACTATCTTCATTTTGTGGCTCAATGCCTAATAATTTTTTAACCATTTCCTTTATTTGTAATTTTGAAGCTGAGCCATAACCTGTAACAGTCTTTTTTACTAATTTTGGTGGTAACTCTTTAATTTTTAAACCTGCCTCAGCTAAAACTAAAAATGAAATACCTCTTGCCATTCCAAGCTTCAAACTAGATCCCATGCCTGACCCTACGAATATTTGTTCTATAGCTGAAATATTAGGATCATACTCTTCAACTATTTCTTTTAATTCATTTCTTATTATAAGCAGCCTATCACCATCATATAAACTTGGATGTGGAGATATCCTTCCGTCATCAATATGAATTAACCTATTGTTTTTTAGTTCAATTATACCCCATCCAGTATGCCTTAACCCAGGATCTAATCCAATTATACGCAAAATAATAACCTTGTTTAAACTTCAATTGCACTTAAAGTATCTTGATTGATTTCAAAATTACCGTATACCCCTTGAACATCATCGCAATTATCTAAGGTATCAATCAACTTCAAAATAGATGTAGCCTTTTGCTCATCATCAATTTGTATATAATTCTCTGGTTGCCAAATTAATTCTGCTTGTTCTGGGGGGCCTAAAAGTTCCTCAAGTTTTTCTCTTACATTATTAAATTCAGCAATAGACGTAATTATTTCGTGAGTGTTTTCATCAGAATTGACATCATCAGCTCCGACATCAATCGCAATCTCCATAATTTCTTCATCACTTTTAACATCGTTTTTAAAAACAATATAACCTAAATTACTGAACATAAAGGAAACTGAACCAGTCTCAGCCAAATTTCCTCCAAATTTTGCGAAAGCGGATCTTACCTCAGCGGCTGTCCGATTTCTATTATCAGTAACTGCATCCACAATTAGTGCTACGCCTCCAGGCGCATAACCTTCATATCTTATTTCTTCTAAGTTTGAGTTTTCACCAGATTCAGCTTTTTTAATAACCCTTTCAATATTATCTTTTGGCATATTTACAGCTCTACACGCTGCAAGAGCAGATCTCAATCGTGGATTACTAGAAGGATCAACTCCATCTCGAGCTGCAACTTGTAACTCCTTAGTTAGTCGAGCAAATTTTTTTGCTCTCTTAGCATCCTGAGCTCCTTTTCTATGCATAATATTTTTAAATTTTGAATGACCAGCCATTTCTTTTGCTCCAGATATAGTTTGTGAATTAATACAACTATAAAATAGTTTGCTCTAGCCTTCCCCCTAATCTAAGAGGTTTTATTGATTTACTCAAACCATTTGTATGACTTTCGATAATTACGCCACATAGAGTTGGTTCTCCTAGTGATACTTCAAGTTTAGATTTTTTATCATTTGGAAACATAAACCTATTTAAAGCATCTTCCTTATTCATGCCTATAATAGAGTTATAATCTCCACTCATTCCAACATCTGTAATGTATGCGGTGCCCTTTTCTAAAATCTGGTAATCTGCTGTAGGAACATGAGTATGAGTTCCTACAACTGCAGATACATTTCCATCAAGAGCATATCCAATAGCCATTTTTTCTGACGATGCCTCTCCATGAACATCAACGAGAGCAAAATCAACATTAGCACTCAATCTAAAACTATTTATAATTTCAGGTATTTTATTAAACACAGGATCCGTTCGTGACATAAACAAATTTGTCATGACGTTTGCTACTCCTATTATTCCAGCGTCAATTTTAATAGATGTTATGCCTACGCCGGGCGTGCCCTCAATCATATTCATTGGACGAAGTAATCTATCATTCTTCGAAATATAGGAAATTATTTCTCTTTTATCCCATATATGATTCCCTGTTGTAAGAATATCAGCACCAGCATTAAAAAAATCGTCACAAATTAATGGTGTTACTCCAAAACCACCTGCAGCATTTTCAACATTAACAATAATTGCGTCTAACTTTAATTGTGCTTTCAGTTCTATGATTTTTTTTTGAACAAAATTCCTAGCATTCCTTCCAACGACATCACCTACAAATAAAACTTTCATGATTTTCTTCTTCTAACTAGAGATATTTTTTTTGACAACAGTTCTTTTTCTGTAACAATAAAGTCTAATTTCATATCATGACTTTCATGAGGTATGATATCAGTTTGTTGTGAACTATGTGCGATTCCTATCGTAATAAAGGGCTTTTCTTGTTTTTTAAAGTATTTTTTAAATTTACTTATTGATTTATCATAATAACCACCCCCGTACCCTAGTCTATAGAAATATTTATCAAACATTAATAGAGGGACTATCATAATTTGTGGTATAATGATTTGTTTTAATTTATCGGGTTCCATATTTCCCAGTGGCCCTTTGATTAATTTATCTTTAGGCGCCCAGCTCTTAAAAACCATCAAATTTGATTTCATCTCCACTACTGGCAGAGAAAGAATAATTTTTTTTCTCATAAAATATTTTATAAATATATGAGGTGATATTTCATTATTAAATGGATGGTATAAAGAAGCAGCTTCTATGTTTTTATTGAGCTGAAAAATTATATCTAAACAATAACTTATATTTTTCTCTATTTTAGCATAAAAAAGGGAGTCAAATACAATTTTTGACCTTTTTTTTTTAGCTATTAATCTAAGACTTTTTTTCATGAGATTTTGTAATTTGTGTACGAAAGCCAAATAGCCGTCGGATAAGTTATCCTCTGTTGCCTGTTATACAGGTGGGCACCATATACTTTAACCACGATTAAAGAAGTGACAGTTCCCTAGGAATACTTATGGCCCCAGGGATTAAAGTTCCTGACAAACCATTCAGCTTTCGTGGCTTTAATTTATTTATTTTCAAGCAGTTTTGCAACCTTATTCATTCTTTCAGTAGTTTTGCTAAACCAGTTAATAAACTCGGTGATTTGTGTAGCATTAAGATCATTTTCTGAAGATATTTTATTATCTAATAACTTATCTGCTAAAATTAACGACGACATAGCAAGCAGTCTAGTTTCGCCAACCATTCCAGAAACTGAACTTAAACCTTCAATTACTTTATTAACTTCATCTGATGCTTCTATAAGCCTGTTTTCTTCACCCTTAATACATGTAACTGGATAAACTGTACCATTTATTGTTATTTTAACAGTTACTTGTTCAGACATTCAGACACCTTATTTATTCAAAAAAATTTTTATTATTTTCTGAGTTTATAGAATTCTTAAGATCATTTAGATAATTAGATGCTTTATGAAACTTCTTACTGGCCTCCAGTAAATCTTTTTTGATTATTTCAAGCTCTTTTTTGTTTGCAATACTTTCTGCAACGTGTCTCTCTAATATTTTAATACTTTCTTCGAATGAAATTTGAATCTCTTTTAATTTTTGAAGGTTCAAATTATTTTGGTGTGTGATTTCCATTTTTTTACTTTTTATAACTAAAATATGTATTAAATAAACTTAATAAGACTTAAATTTTTAATAGATATTATATTGTAATTATACATATTTAAATTTATAGCTATATTAAAGTAAAGAATATTTTGATTAAAAAGGTGATTTATTAATGAGAATGACTAGGAACGTCAAAAAAATATTAGATAATTATGAGAGCGATAATCCAGGTGTAAAAGCTAACTTATCAAGAATTTTAATGTCCGGACGATTAGGTGGTACTGGTAAGCTAATTATTCTTCCTGTTGATCAAGGTTTTGAACATGGACCAGCAAGATCATTTGCAAAAAATGAAATAGCTTATGACCCGCACTATCATTTCAAGTTAGCCATAGATGCTGGCCTCTCTGCATTTGCTGCTCCCCTAGGCATGCTAGAAGCAGGAGCGGATACATTTGCAGGACAAATACCATTAATAATGAAAATGAATAGCTCTAATTCTCTTTCTCGGGAAAAAAATGCACCATCCCAAGCCATAACTGGTTCAGTTAGAGAGGCTATAAGATTAGGCTGTTCTGCTGTAGGATTTACTATTTATCCAGGATCCGATGATGCACTCAATATGATATCAGAAATACAAGAAATAGCGGTTGAAGCAAAAGAGTCTGGGCTTGCAGCGGTTGTTTGGAGTTATCCAAGAGGTGGAGATATTAGTAAGGATGGAGAAACTGCTATTGATATAGTTTCTTATGCCGCACATATGGCAGCATTAGTTGGGGCACACATAATTAAAGTTAAGCCTCCAACTTCACACATTGAATTAGATGAAGCAAAAAAAGTATATGAAGCACAAAATATACCTATTGGGAAACTAAGTGAAAGAATTAGGCACGTTGTTCAATCATGTTTCCAAGGAAGAAGACTTGTTGTTTTTTCTGGAGGAACTTCAAAAGATGAAGAAAGTCTGCTGAATGAAATAAAAGAATTATACTTGGGCGGTGCTAGTGGATCTATCATAGGCCGAAATTCTTTTCAGAGAAAATATGATGATGCTTTATCTTTATTAAACAAAATAACGAATATATATAAAGGTAAGTAATTTGAAAGTTAATGGTAACACAATCAAGCCAGGTAATGTAATTGAACATAAAGGTGGCTTGTGGATTGCAACAAAAACAAGTCACGTAAAGCCAGGAAAAGGCGGTGCGTTTGCTCAAATTGAGCTAAAAAACTTAAAGGATGGGACTAAACTTAATGAGCGATTCCGTTCTTCAGAGAATGTAGAAAAAGTTATTTTGGAGGAAACTCCTCATGTTTTCTTATATAAAGAGGGTGAAAACTTGATTTTCATGAATAACGAAACTTTTGACCAAATAAATATAGACATAAATCTGATTGGAGAACAATCAGCATTCTTACAAGATGGAATGAATGTAATAATCAATATGTATGATGATAGTCCAGTTTCGGTTATTATGCCTGAAACATGTGTTGAAGAGGTTGTAGAGGCCGATGCTGTAATAAAAGGGCAAACTGTTTCTTCCTCTTTCAAACCAGCAATATTAAAGAATGGAATAAAAGTAATGGTTCCAGGACATATCGAAATTGGCACTAAAATAGTAGTTAGACCTTTAGATTGCACTTATGTAGAAAAAGCTAAAAACTAAAATTATTTAAACCTATATCATCTTGTGGGATAAAAATGAGTAATAAATCACCACTCTTAAATATTATGCTACAATCTCTAAACAAAGTAACTAGAAATTTAGTCAGGGATTTTGGTGAATTAGAAAATTTACAAGTTTCAACTTCATCTATCAATGATTTTGCTTCTAAAACTGAAGGGAAAATTTATAAGTCCTTGCACTATGATTTGACAAAATCTAGACCTGAATGGGGGATTAAAATTAACGAAGATTTTGAAGGTGAAACAGATAAATACTATTGGGTTGTTGATACATTAAATGGAAAAACAAATTTCGTACACGCTTTACCATATTTTGCTCTATCTATTTCTGTAGAGTATAACAATGAGATAATATCAACAGTTATTTTAGACCCATTAAGAGACGAAACTTTTTTTGCCGAAAAAGGTAAAGGCTCATTTCTAAATGACAGGCGAATTAGAGTTACTAAAAGGGCATCTCTAAATTCCTGCATTTTTTCAATTTATAGTGAAAATAATAAAAATAAAAATAACAAATTTGATTTTAGTAATATTAAAAGCATAGCATCTAGTTACTCAAGCCTTACTCGTGAATTTGGATCTTCTGCATTAAATTTTGCGTGGTTAGCAAGTGGGAAAATTGACTGTCTATTTATAAACAACTTAGGTAAAAGTAAAATTGCGTGCGGTGATCTTCTTGTCAAAGAAGCTGGGGGTTATCTAACAAACCTAAAATATATAAATGCTTATAAATCACCAGGAGATTTCATAGTTGGAGCAAATCCAACTTTACATAAAGAGATATTAAAAAAACTAAATAACTTTGAATAAAGGTTAATTGATCGAACTTAAATTTTTGGTCATCAAAAAGTCATTTTTTAATGTTTTTTTAATTTATATAAGGAATGAATATGACAGATCCTAATAAATATGCCTTTAGAATGTTATTTTTGTTATTAATAGTAGTTTTTTTAATATTCTTTTTATTTGAACCATTAAAGGAAGCGTTTGAAGGCAACACAATCTTAAATAGTGTTATAATAAGCACTTTTATTTTAGGAGCTATTTTTGCATTTCGACAAACTTTTAGATTAAGTAATGAAGCAAAATGGCTTAAATTTATTAAAAAAAAGAATAGTCTATTGCCTGCCAATATTGCTCTTAAGATAAAACCTGTGCTCTTGGCTCCTGTGGCATCTGTTCTTTCTGAAGATAGAAAAGACAATCCTTCATTGTCCGCTAATTCTTTAAGTACTATTCTTGATGGAGTTTCATCAAGGTTAGATGAGAGCCGCGAAATTTTAAGGTACATGATTGGATTACTAGTGTTCCTAGGTTTGCTTGGAACTTTTTGGGGTTTATTACAAACTATATCTTCAGTATCGGGGGTAATAAATACTATAGATTTTAATATAAGTAATGTACCCAATGAGGGTACTTCATTATTTATGGATATCCAAAAAGGACTAAGTGCCCCATTAAGTGGAATGTCAACAGCCTTTTCTTCGTCACTTTTTGGGTTAGCAGCTTCTTTAATTCTTGGTTTTCTTGATCTTCAAGTTGGGCAAGCCAGTAATAGATTTTTTAACGAATTAGAAGATTGGCTATCACAAATGGCTATATTTACAACCAACGAAACTGGTAATAACGGACTTAGCGAAGCTGCCTTAGAAAATTTAGTAATTGTAGCAAAAAGAGCTAATCAAAATGAAAATGAAAAAATAAGAATTAATGAAAATATCAGTGAATTAACTATAGTGCTTAATAGGTTAGTTGAAAAACTTGATGAAGATAGAAGTGTTAAAGATCATTTGATTAGTATATCAGCAATTTTAAAAAGTTTAGGCGAACAAAATATTGATAAAATTTCAGAAATTCAAAATAACCTGACATTAGAATTAAGAGCTATTTCCAAACAACTATCGAAAACTGAAAAATCTAAAAACAAATTTAATGATGAATAGTTTTCAAAATGTTTTTACAGAATTAAAATGATAGTAAATAAAATAAGAAAAAGGCAAGTGGATTACACATGGCCAGGTTTTGTAGACGCTTTATCAAGCCTTTTAATGGTAATTATATTTGTTTTAATGATCTTTGTTTTATCGCAATTTTTTCTTTCACAAAAGATGAGTGGTCAAGATGATGCTTTAGTAGAACTAAGGAGAAATTTAGTTGAATTAGGACAACTTCTTGCTCTTGAGAGAGACACAACAACTGAATTAACATCGCAATTATCTATATTAGAGAGTAAAATTACAAAATTTAAAAGCGAACTGCAAGACGAACAAAAATTATCGGCACAATTTAAAGAAGAGCTTCAAGCTAAAAACAACATAATTAGTTTAAATGAGAGTAAAATTTTGGAGTTGCAAAAGACAATTGACGATAAAATTAAAAACACTCTTATACTTGAAAACAACATAAGTAATATGAATAAAAAAGCAGAAAAAAATCAATTAGATATAATCAAAAAAAATGATGAGATTAATGCAAGCAAAGAAGAAATAAATAGGCTAATATCTGCGTCTCTAAACTTGAAAAATAAACTTGCACAATTACAAACATTATTATCAGCATATAAAGCTAAAGATAAAAAAGAAAAAGTAAAAACAGTAAATCTTGGAAAAGATGTAAATAGTGCACTGGCACGAAGAGTAGAAGAACTACAAAAATTTAGATCAGATTTTTTTGGAAGAGTTAGGGAGCTTATTAAAGGTAGAAAAGAAATACGAATAGTAGGTGATAGATTTGTTTTTCAATCTGAAGTGCTTTTTGGCCTTGGATCTGATGAATTAGGCACAAAAGGCAAAATAGAAATGAAAAAACTTGCCGCCACACTAATGGAAATAGAAAAATCACTTCCAACTGATATTGACTGGATACTTCAAATAGAAGGACATACAGATAGCCTGCCTGTGAAACAAGGACAAAATTATGCTGATAATTGGGAATTATCAACGAAAAGAGCACTTTCAGTTCTAAGGTTTTTAATTAATGAAGGTATAAACCCTCAAAGGTTATCTGCATCTGGGTTTGGTAGTTATCAACCGATAGATAGCGACAACACTGAGCAAGCAAGGATGAAAAACCGAAGAATAGAAATGAAAATTACCCAAAGCACAATATCTAAATAATGAATATATAATGTTACAAAGACTAGTTAAAAAATTTGAGGCAAATTCATTAAAACATTTATTAATAATTTTTATAATTTTTGCTTTGAGTGGCTCAGGCTCTTTGTTGATCTCTTCACCAATTTTATCAGTAATCGACCTAAAAAGTATCGTTAGTTACTACCCGTTATATATTTTTATAAGAATTCTAATCATAATTCCAATTTATCAACTAATTCTAATCATTATTGCTACGTTGTTTGGTCAATTTAAATATTTTTGGAGATTTGAAAAAAAATTTTTACAACGTTTACGAATAATAAAATAATTGAAATCACTTGTACTAAAACAAATTTAATTGTAAGAATATCGACATTTAATAAATCTTAGAGAATTCACATGAAAAAAGATATACATCCTGATTATCACGAAATTACTGTTATAATGACTGATGGAACTGAGTATAAGACAAGATCTACTATGGGCAAACCTGGTGAT
>Ga0181568_10003382_pt1 | contig 14402 bp, 9 predicted proteins | sample 101ome_20_FD_133758 | JGI IMG/M metagenome (GOLD analysis project Ga0181568, IMG submission 133758) | Coastal salt marsh microbial communities from the Groves Creek Marsh, Skidaway Island, Georgia - 101404AT metaG (megahit assembly) | ecosystem: Environmental > Aquatic > Marine > Intertidal zone... | reverse complement strand
TTAATGATTTTATAAACGTCGTCATTTCTACATTTTCTATACTTAAAGGAGAGCCGCCGCGGAAATTATGTTGCAGTGGCGTTTTATCTGTATTAAATGTATTACCTAAACTCTTTATTGCTATTGGATCTCGTCCATGCGGCGAGGCATGCGTGCCCCATGTACCAGGTTCCGGCGGGCGGCCCGTGCCGCCATTATGTTCTTGTTCCATACCTGGCAATAATTCTCCACCTCCTTTTGTCGCAACATGCATCGATGCAATGTCATGCGGCGTACCAAAACTCATATTTGTCTTTTTTGGATCATTTCCCTCCGCTTTAATTTGTTCACGTCGGAATACCGTTTTAAGATCTTCAATAACTTGTTCTTGTTCAGATCTCCATTCATCTTCACTTAATCCAAATATGTTTTCATATATCCATCTTTCAGAAAACATCGTTGACTCACGCATTGTATTTGCTAGGCCGATTTTTTCGTTTAATGTTTCTATTTTTTGCTTTTCATATATTAATGATGGATTGGTAAGAGTTAAATTGAAGTTGACTAATTCTTCATCTTTAAATCCTTGTGTAAACAAATGTACAATTGCAATCTTAGTTAATTCTGATACGATAATTTTTTGTACACGTTCAATAGTTCTGGCAAATCTTACATCTTCCGCGGCTAATGTAGACTTACCTTCAACGCCTTCATCATATCCTAAAAATGCTTTTGGTATTTTAAGTGCTGCATGCATCTTATTACGCAAATATTCAATATCTTCTATCTGCCCATCGTTGCTAAGTCCTGGTAATGATTCTATAGATGTTCCGGATTCTCCTCCCCGTACGGGTAAGAAGTAATCTTCCATCATATTTTCCATATTAAATTTAAGATTATACTCACCAGTACGTTCATCGACATATGGTATTTTTTTCATACCACTAGAAATATTTTCTATATGTGCATCTACTTCAGCCGGTGGCATATTGCCTACATCTACTTTGAAGATACGACGTTCTGGTGCGCGCATTATTCTATGAATCATCATAGCATCTTCCATCAACATAAGCTGTTTAAATACTTTTCGTGCGGGCTCAATCATTGATTTACCATATGGCAAGAAGTTTGTATCAGCTAATAATCTAAAATGCGCTATTTCGTAATTTTCAAACTCTCTTTGCTCTTGCGAGCCGCGGCCGGATGCATATGATGTATGTGTACCTTCCCATACAAATTTATAAGCATATGGATTATCCGGATCAAATCCCTCCTCCCTACGAACTTCGTATGCAGATAACGGCGTGACATTAACAATACCAATTTCATCTTCGATATCTAAATGTAGAAAGAAGTCTCCATATTTACATGCATTGCGTACCCATGGCCATAAGTTATAATCTACATTAAGTATATCATAAAATAAGTTATGTAGTACTTTTCTTATTTCATCGTTAGGTGATGCAATTGTCAGTGTATCGCCGTCGGCGTCTTTTACGGTAGATTCGTCTGCATATACATCTAATGCCGCGGCAAGAATTGGATCCATATCCATTGCTTCATAATCTGAATATAATTCTAACTTCGATGTAAAGAATGTATAGTTTTGATTATACGTAGCAAATCCTGACTTAGCTTTATGTATTCCTGAGAATCTATCTATATACCTACTATTAGATAGCGCGCCAGTAGATTGTAGTCTATTAGTATCTACTGCACGTAAACGATTTTTAGATATACGCCTGACCACTACATTTGTAGAAAACAATCTACCTAGTCTAGCACGTAATGATGTATCTGCCATATTAGTTACTTTTTTATAAATATCATATGAGCCACGTTAGGTCTTCGTCGTTACGTTTACCGATTTTCCATTCCCAACCAGAGCCATTTAATGGCCTCGTTGTATACACACTTTGGTGTTTTATTTTACCATAATGTGATAATGACTTACGTGATAATTCTATTCCTTGTTGACGTAATCGTAATGCAGTATCTCGAACCCATAATGCGATACCAAATGCCATTACTAAATCATCATTATATCCTTGTTGTGCTTCTGCACGCTGCCCATTCCATATAAATACATATAGTTCATCTATCAATCGTCTACTAAATACGACTGGTGACTTTTCCCTAAAGTATGTTTCTAGTTTGGATATAATTAATGGACGTGTTTTTGATGTAGTAGAAAATCCTGGTACTTGTTGAGCTTTATTTTTTAAGTCATAGCCTTTTGCTAAATGTACATCTTCATCTACATATGCATCTTGTTTATATGAATAGTACAAGTTATCATATCCTTTATCGATTGCAACTTGTAATGCAGCCCATCCTATATTTGCATTTTCAATTACTAATAATGCATTGTTCCATTCTGTTGCAACTGATACTAACATGTTACCATATTCAGTAGTACCAATCTTGCCCTTATACTCAGCAACCTGAATCATGTTTTCTATTTCAATTACGTGAAATGCAGAGTAATCGCCGCCGTCGCCACGAGCAACGTCCGCAACAACTACATAATCTTTATTGTAGTTCGGATATTCCCATATCCAATAATTACCATCAAAGCCGCGGCGTTCGACAGGATCTTTCACATATGTCTGATCATACCATTGAATAATCGGTCCATCGACGACTGTATGGCCGGATGTTATGAAGTCACAATCACATTCCTGTGCAGCGTGTTTTTCACCTAACAAACTAGTTTGTTCATCACGCCATTTTTGATCGCGTTCGGGATGTACTGTCCAGTGCAATATTGTTGGTTTAAATTGACCGCCTTGTTCCGCATCGACCCATGTCTTATGAAACCAATTACCAGTACCATTCGGCGTCGATAATGCAACACAGCCACCACCAGTTGCCAATGTCTGTTGTGCAGATGCCCATATCTCATCTATATTTTTAATAAATGCAGCCTCATCAATAACAAGCAATGACAATGCTTCAGAACGGCCGGCGGTACCGGCGCTGGACACTGCCTTTACTTGTGCGCCGTTTTTAAATCGTAACGATAATTTATTATCTTCAATCGTTTTACCCTTTAACCATGTAGGTAAATTTTCGTGCATAACACGTATTTTCGTAACAAGATTTTTAGCAACTTCTTGTGTTGTTGCTATAACAAGTACATTATAATCGGCCTTAAACAACATATTCCATAATACAAATCCAGCGGAGAGTGTAGATATACCTAACTGCCTTGATTTTAGTATTACATTATATCTGTTATGTTGTAATGTTGTAAGTGTCTCAGCCTGAAATGGGTATAAATTAAAATACATCTTACCTTTGGTAGGATGTTGTATAATACAATATTTTTTCATAAAGTGTACCGGATCTTGGGAACACTTTTTATACTCGTCTCGTATTATAGATTTAATGTCACGTTTAGGCATTTATATATCATAATATAATAACTAAATTTCGTAAAACCTAATTATTGTTTCTTATTTACACGTATTTTTTCAATCGAACGGCCAGCAAAATATGCGCCATATACTGTAATAAGTAATGTTTGATATATTGGCTTATATGCTTCGTTTATTTCAAACTGCCCTATATTTCCGTCAAAGAAAGTTATCAACGTAAACACCGCGGTTAAAAAGATCAATGTCAGTGGTCGAATATTTTTAGACAAAGTATTATCCGACTTCATATCAGCTTCCCACCGTGCAGTTACTTGCTCTTGTGCACGTTCATCGTGCTCGTTAATAATTTGTTGTATACGAGCTTTTGCTTCTTCTCTTTCTTCATCTGTCGTTATAACATCATCAAGTATGTTACCAACAGAGCCAATTATTTTTTCAGCACTTCCGCCTAATATTTTTGTAATTACTTTACTCATACAACTTTACTCGCCATTGTTATTAAAAATGCTCGTACTTCATTTGCTTTCACAGCATTAATAGCTGCTTTTAATGTTGCCGAGCTTGTCTGGCCTGATGTTGCATATCGCATGCTTTCTAAACCGCCGGCTACTAATAATATTGCAACTATAAGATGATGTAATATAAATGCAAATTTTTTAGCTTTATCATCAGGAACGCCGGCGCGCTTTAATGTATATGCGAATGCACCAGTAATCTTGTGATGGTATTTTTCGCCTAATTCTATTAGCCGGTCGCCATTTAATTTTTTAAGACCTGGTATTTTTTTTAGTAAGTTTACAAACTTGCCAATAAGTCTAGTAATTTCTGGTAATGATAATGCAATGCCGGCAAGTGTAAGTATACCTACTGCTTCATTTTCATCTCCTTCAAAGTCGGCTGCTTTAATATCAGCAGATAACTGATCTAATGCTTCTCCGGCATCTTTAATATCACCATCAACAGTTTCGCTATCCTCGATATCTTCTTCATTTACTTTAACACATTTATCCTTACCATTCTCGGTACCGGCAAAGCGATATCCATCCCAGCATGCTTTGCCGTCAGCGCCTTTTTTCTTCTCCTCATCTAACTCTTCTAGAATAATATTACGTATATACGTACGTAATTTAATTTCCGATTTTATCATTACTTTCCTCAAACTGTTGTCGGATCGATTCTTTTAGTTTTTGATAATCGCGATCTACTTTTTGTACAAAATCTGTTAAATCGAAGTCTCCAGTCTCTCCTTGAGCGTTTTGCCAAAGTGTTTCTTTCATTTGCGTCTTGAGTATTTCAACTTCTTTATCAGTATCTGCAAACCAAGATTCTGCATTCTGTATCATTATATCGTTTTGATACTTTTGCCAAGCATCCAATCCTTGGTTTCGAATTGCAGTTTCTTCCTTTAACACACAACTAAAACATTTTTTTCTAGAAAACCAAAACTTATAATTTAATTTACGTTCTTCATTACGCATCTTAGTATTGCATTCTGGACAATTATCTGGTACTCGTAATATTTCTCGTATTTGTTTTGTTACCGAATTCTTAGGCTCTTTTGATCTAAATCCATCGTGTTGTGTTACAGTATAAACTGTACCTGATTTAGTATCTGTCTCTTCCCATGTATCTCCGACTTCTCTACGTTCTTGCACTGTATTGCTAGAATAACCAAAAGACTTTCTTGTTTGAGTCTTATGTTCGCCGCGCAACATTTGTTGTACGGCTTTAATATTTTGTAACTTATCTTCTGCGCTCATATTAAAACTTTGATATAATGTTTCTTTTTAATTTTTTCTTTTCAACATCATCTAAGTTTAAACTCGATAACAAGTTCATAACAAACTCAGTTTTAACCGAATCAGACTTATTTGCTAACGCCTTAACCATTTGCCTAAATGCCTGAGTTTTTTCTAGACGATCTTGTTTAGTTCCCAGTGACCCTAAATTTTTTGCGGGTCTTGGATCCATTTCATTAATATTTTCGCCCATTTGTGCACTAGGTAATGGCTGTGTTGTTTTTAATGTTCTACTAACACGTTGCTTAATTGCATTAAAATCTTGTGCTGTAATTCCAAATTGTTGCATTAATGCCGTTATCAATTCTATTTTTTGCGCTTTAGGTAATCTAGATATTCTTACTGTATCAATATCCCCTAATAATTTACTTAATTGTTGTCTACGTCCGCCTAGTCGAGCTCGAACTGTCGAACCGACTCGGCCTAGAAATGAATCTGCAGGTGCTTCACTTATCATATTAACAAGTTGTTTACGCACCATTTCTCTTAGTTCTCGCTCTTTCATGGCTTTCCTATTTTAAAATAAATATGTAATTACCTGGCATATCTAGACAAACCTAATAATTGATTAATAGGCGCAAATAATCCAGTTAATTTATACGTCTTTCCTTTATACACATATACCAATCCTTCTGATGGTACGATCTTATCAAATCCGCCTATAGATTCAATCCTTTTAAGTTCGTATTTGAGTTTTTCAAGTGCCGATATATCATTTGCCTTCCGTAACTCTTTGATTGATTGTGATATATCTATTTTTAATTTTTGTACTTGTTCATCCGGATTTACTGCTAAAAATTCTTGTACATTTGATAATACTTCGGCACCTAACTCTAAGAAAATTTTCTCGAACTGATATACATTTGCCTTGTTTTGTTTTGCAAAATTTTGTTTATCAAATTCTTTAGCAGTAGATAACATATCTAAGTCTGTGATATTTTTTTTATTTAATGCATATGATTTTTCTTGATATGCCCAACGACGTATTAATCCATCTTTTATATCACTTGATGCATTAGGAAATGTTTGTGATATAAATCGTTCCCACCAACGTTGATGATACATCATTATTTCATCCGAATCTTTTAATGCAAATTCTGATTGTAGTTGATCAACACGACGTATAAATTCTTTTTCTCGCTTTTCAAAATCTACTGATCGATTAATTACTAATTCTTTCGGCGGTATAATTTTAAAATGTTTTTGTACATCAGCATTTGTATCTGCAATCATACGTTGTAACATCATACCATATTCAGGATATTCTGCTATTTTAGTTGCCGATTCTAAATCAAATTCATTTAATCCATGAAATTGTAGATACGCGCCGCCACCATAATCAATTACATTTTTTGTCGCTGGGTATATAATTTCTAGATTTACAAATCGTTTGCCATTTTGAAAAACTTCATTACGTTTATCTTCCGGTAATGCCAATATTGCTTGTTCTAAGTCTTCCATTGCAAATCCGAATGCATCTGATATATTACCGCGGCCTCCGAATTTAGCCTTAACAGCATCGATTGACATTGGTTCGCGAATAGTTGCTTTGTTACGAGCAGCACCGACGGTACCGTTCTTAAATGTAACATTTAAATTTTGGCCATCAGTTTTTTCTGTCACCGCAGCTTCTGCATTCAATGTCCCAGCTAATGATAAACGTATCATTTCTTTCATTTCACCAAATGTTAAATCCCTATCATCAAACGGATGATTCATATGACCAGATGCGCCACCTTCGGTTATTAATTCACGTACAACGCCATTCCACCAAGATTTTGTGAAAAGTTGTTCTTTTAATGGACCTGGTGTATTTGGAGAATTTTTTGTATCATCTGATGATAGCTCAGCTCCTAAGAAGTTTAAGAATTTGTATCCTACTTGCTGTGCTACACGTGTAATATATTTAGACCAAGCTGTATATCCGGGAGCTCCTTTTAATTCTTTTGAATAGTTTGTACCGGCATCTGTTGCGCCAGCAGCGCCGACAGGAAAATAAGAAACTGACATTGGCGGGCCATCTGGAAATTCAGTATTATGTACTTCAATCGGATTATCTTTAATAATATAATTAAGTACGCTAAACCCCAATCGTTCTGCCATTTTTTTATTTTTACTTCGATATGTAGCTTGATTACCAAAATAATACCTAGGCCCGTCATCGACTAATGAACGACCGCTAGCAACCGAGTTACTAACTTCTAGTAAAAATCGTTCTATATTTTCATTAACTGCTTGGTTAAATTTTGTTTTAAGTAGATTATAAATCTTAGGATTAAAGAATCCCATTATGTTTCGAAATTCGTCTTCAGTTGCAACCGCTAACGCCTGTCGTAATATTGTACCGGACATTTCGCCAAATTCCGAAACATTAAGTGATACATGCGGTGCAACTATTAGATATCCATGTTTCGTTAACGGTTGTAAATTATCTTTATTATCATCATAATATTGAAAGTAGCTAGGTTCGCCGCTTCGTTTAAAACCAACACGAAATCTCGGATCTTCCATCATATCTTTTTTGCCAACTGCAAAAAGTATAGCCGTTGTATTTGGATCATATTTATTTGTTATCTCTACGGCAGAGTACGGATTTTTAACTTGTACAACATTTGTTATGCCATGTTCACGCATCACCATGGCCTTTTCAACAAAATTTAGAGGCGACTTTGGTGGGTCTACTTTATTAGACGTTGCAATATATGTATTTCCTTCGCCGAATCTACTAGCTAATTTTTTATAAACTGCGGCGTGATGTTTACCCATTGGTTGAAATCTACCTGGGTATATAACAACTATTGTTTTAATTTGTTGTTCATTTAATATTTGATCTGCTAACCAGTTGCCTAACATTTTGTATAAATATATAGAGATTTAAATATAATCAGTTATCACCTCATCTGAGTACATATCCCATCCTTGGCCAATTGCTTCTGCTTCAGTTAATTGTGTTGATGAAGAAGGTATTAGTGTGTAAAACGGAACACTTCCGCCTCTATTTGCATTTATATAAGCAGATAATTGATCCTTTTCTGCTTGTGTTACGTTAGGTAATATTGACAATAGGGTAGTTAAATCTACATCTGGGTGGATTTTAACTTGCTCATCTGAATCCGCAGCTATTGCCCACTGATTTGTTGTGGGGTTATAATTAGTTGCAAAATAGTATTGAGTTACGTCAGAATTAGATTTAATTGAGTCTGGTCTAGTAATACTCCATACTTCCTTGTTAATAGCACAAGTTCGTGTTGCTGAGTTTTCTCCGTTATACTCTTCTACTGGTAGGAAAATTAAAGTCATGATTAGGTTGGTAAATTATAATAAGTGTCAATATTATCTTCTATATCTGTGCGACTAGTAATGGATACATCATAAAAAAGAAATTCTTGCCAAGTGTGATGCCTTCCGCCGCCGCCTCCTAGTTGAACTCTAGTAGCCTGCAGGGTACCAGAACCATTAGTACCACTTTTAATCAGGGTACCATTATGATACCCCTTAAAAGTACCACTAGCACCAAGCATTTCTTCAGTAACTAAATATTGTGTACCTTGTGCAATATCCGCTGCGTCTGGGTATCCGAAATATATTGTAGAATTATATGATACAACACTCCAACGAAGATTAGTAGATGCAGTGCCTCCGTTAATACCATGGGCAGCAGGGGGTCCTTGTATTTTAACAAATTGTGCAGGTGTTCCTGTATTTGTACATCCCACAATAAATTGAGTTGCAGCAGAGGTACTAGCATTTAAAATACTGTATGCCGTGTTCAATGACCTATTACCAGCATCATTAAGTAAGTCGAAAGCAGGTTTACTGTTTAATGTAACTTGGGTACCTGCGTCGTAAATTAGAGGTTGTCTTGCCGTATCAGGTGCTGTAGCATCATTCCCGTTCGATGACTGGTCATATATTTTTACGACGTATCCGCTATTTGGCCCGCAATGGGAAGCTATAGCGGCAGTATCAATTACACCATCGACAGTAAATCCAATATCGGTTTCAGTATTTCCTAAGCTTTCTCTAACTCTTAAGCAGTTACCTTTATAAGCTTTTGATAAACGTCGAAGAGAAAAAGCAACTACAGGAGTTTCAGGAGTAAGGTCAAGAAGAAGCTCATCTAGATCTTGGCCATTAATCTTACTAACATCTAAATCTCCCGTTCCGTTTATTCTTCTTACGGCTCCAGGCGTTTTACCGAATAATTTAGCTACAGACCCCATTAGCTTAACTCTATATAATCTGGTGATGGATCAATATATACTAATGTAGTACTAAGCGCATATCCTACAACACGTACAAAATCACCAGTTGTATGGGATGAAATGTCATCAGTAATTTGACCTGCAGTAAGGCTTATGTACAGAGGATTGCCAATCGTAAAACTATTAGTATATGATCTAATACCTCTAACAAGTAGTCCATCTGTTGTAGGGCTAGTTCCTAAAGCAATACCAAATAGTCCCTTTGTTTGGATTTCAGAATCAGCATCCACTTCATCCCATAAAGCCGTACCCGAATTATCTCTAAGAACATAAGCTTTACCAGCTGATAACGTACCCGTTCCATATTTTACTACTTGACCTTCATATGAACTATTGCCGTAAGCAGAATCACGAGTAAAATACTCTATATACTGACCATCTAATTCATTCCCACTAGGTATAGCTGCTAATGAAGCTGATACGTCAGTGAATCCTGTTATAGCTAAAGTACCGTTTACCGTCAATCCTCCTAAAGTTAGAGTTTGTGTATTGGATATAGCAGGCAATGCATAACTATAATCTCCGAAGGAACTTGAATTTACAACGCTAGATAATATACCCGGAGATCCATCGAATTCATCAGGACCTGTTCCAAAAAACATATCTAAGTAAGTATAACCAGAGTTATATATTCCGGCTAATGTTTTAGTGCTAGTTCCTGTAGATGGTGAATAAGATCCTCCGACGCCGGCCGATTTGTCCCATATAAATTCTACTTCATCACCTGCGGATAAACTACCTGAGGATACATCGAATGTTAAACTTTGTATATCGTATCTAACTACGCCGCCGTTGCCGCCATTGGCAGTGGTTACATTGTTTACTTTAAAGGTACGGAAAGCGCCGTTAGTTACATTTCTTACAGTAAGAAGCGAACCTACTTCATTATATAAAAATACAGCATATGGCGTTGTTGACGAACCGTCTAAATCTACATTATTATAAGAAGAAGTGCTAACAAGAATATAATCGACAGTATCATCTATATAATGTATGTAATTTGCAGCTACATTGTTTTCTGCGCCGATAGATGATGTATATAAATACGTAATTCTAGGTGGTGTAGTAGAAGTTGAAATGCCCGATAAGTTTGAACCGTCGCCATAAAATGCGTTAGCTACTACATTTCCGCTAGCACTTATGTCGCCTACTACATCTAATTCAACTGTAGGTTCCATTGTATTAATACCTACAACGCCATTAGAACCACTAAATATAGCAGCATAAGAGAATGGGCCACCTTGGTTATTATAACCGCCGGCCTGCGCATATAATGCTATACTATCATGATAATCAGGAGCATTAGTTGTTATACCTGCAGTGAAGTGTCCTCCAAATGCTCTATAAGCAGCACCTCCCATGTATACGGTGTCTCCGCCTGTAACTTTTAAAGCGTATGTATCACCCGATAAGCCGCCGTTCCGAGTATTGTTAATGTCAACTAATGCTCCCGCACCTCCTGGGTCGGCATCTATATCTAATAAGCCATCCACATTTAATGTCGTGCCATCATATGTTAATTCGCTCTCAGCAGTCAAAGTACCATCGCCATCCGATGTTAATACTCTGTTAGCAGCATCTGATGCAATTACTTCTGTTAAGTCGAGTGTTACATTTGGCGTTGTAGTACCATTAGTAACATCTAAGCCAGTACCGACGGTAACTTCTGTTACAGTGCCTGTATTTGTGGTATAACCTGCACCATTAGTTAATTGATTATTATTTGTAGGAATATTAGCTGCTAATGAAGCACTAGTAGAAGTAAATGAACCACTAATTTGCGCAGCCGTTAATCCTTTAATTAGAGACAATGAAGTTACTTCAGAGTCCATTAATGCGCCGGCGGCGGTGACGTTCGCTGTATCAGTGACATCGGCATTGTCTTCAACGCCAGTTGCAGTACTGAATGAACCTGTTTGCGATGGCTGAACTGCTGTATCTGCTTTAGTACCTTGAGCAGCTGTAGCGTAATCAGAAGAATCGAATGCTTTAACTTGTGCAAGATTTGTTACTTCAGAGTCCATTAATGCCCCGGCGGCGGTGACATTAGATGTATTGGCTGTAAGTTTTGCATCATTTATTGTCACTCTAGTACTAAATGAAGCGCTAGCGGCATTAAATGAACCACTAATTTGGGCGGCTGTTAATCCTTTAATTAGGTCTAATGATGTAACTTCAGAATCCATTAAAGCGCCTGCAGCAGTAACATTTGCTGTATCAGTAACGTCGGCATTATTTTCAACTCCTGTTGCTGTACTATATGAGCTTGTAGCAGCAGTTAAGGTAGCAATATTTGAAGTATTAGTAGATACGGTTGAATTTAGGGTTGATACGTCTACTCCATCAACATTACCAACACTGGTAATATTATTACCCCCCATATTTAAATCTTGGGTGGCTATGTGATTACCTAAATTATCACCGCTTGCTACAGCAGCAGCTAACGATGATGATACGTTACTAAATCCAGGGAGTGATAATATTCCTTGGATATTAACATTATTAGATGCTGTAATGTCGTTGTTTACTTTTATATCGCCTTGGAATGTGTGTAAAGGTGATCCATTTTTACCATATCTTATATCAGTCCAACTAGCGTCTGCTCCTATATCTAAAAGAGTAGCCCCACCAACTCCTAATGAACTGTAACCACCTATACTAACCGAGGTTAAATTAATGCTAGCATCCATATTCATGGTATCACCAGATAATGTTAAGTTAGTACCCCCTGCTAAGTTGGTATCTGTTGAGATATCAACTGTTGTTAGATAACCAGCACCATTAGTTAATTGGTTATTATTTGTTGGGATATCAGCTGCTAATGAAGCACTAGCAGCATCAAATGCACCACTGATTTGTGCTGCGGTTAATCCTTTAATTAGTGATAATGAGGTTACCTCTGAATCCATTAAAGCACCTGCAGCTTGAACGTTAGTTGCATCAGTTACATCAGCACCATCTTCAACATTTAAGAATGTGCGAACACTACTAGCAGAACCACTTACTACATTTTCAGTATTAAGTTTAGTTTTTACATCTGCATCAGTGTAGTGAACTAAATCACTGATTTGATTTTCAGTGATTGTAACTTGGGCGGAAGAAGAAACTGTACCAGCTGGTAATATTGCGCTCACGTCACCACTTGTAACTGTACCAACTGTTGTAATATTTGCTTGGGTAAAGTGTTCGTCTGCGCTGAAATTAGTAGTTGAGTCGTGATCGACTTGTGCAGATGATGAGATAGTCCCAGCAGGTACAGATGTTAAATAAGAACTTGTTGCAGCCGTTAGTGTATCAACCTCAGTTTGTATTGAACCAGTAAATGTATTTAAATCGGTAATGTCTACACTAGCAATGCCGGTTAACGCACTACCATCGCCCTGAAAACTTCCACTAAAGGAACCACTAACAACTGCAGTAGCGCCGTTGACGATAATAGCTTGATTATTAAACGAACCTATTTTTACCGTATCATCCGAAAATACCTCTATTATAGGTAAGCCAGATACATCACTAACTGCAAATAAGGAACCTGAAAGTGTATCTGTTACAGCAAATAATTGACCTTCGGATCCTATTATTTCAAATACTGTAGAACCACTAGCATCAATTGTAAATTTTTTTCCTATTTCGTCTATTGTTACAATAGATGAAGTAACAGTGTTAGTAGAGCTACCTACCCAAATTTTACCATCAGGTAAATTAGGGACATCATTTGTTCTGCCGGCTCCTACTACAATCAACGAACCATTTGTAGCATCGATTTTAACTGCTTTACCAATATTTTGTATTAAAGCACTACCAGTAGGTTTTACATTAGTATATCCGCCGCTGCCAGCTACATAAATCGTATCTCCTGCTGAAAACCCACTAGTATCAATTCCGTTTATAAATCCTGCTATTACTCCTTTACCTTCAGCATCTATTGCAATATCATCTCTAACAATAAACGCAGCAGGCATTTTAGTATTATCCGTAGCGTCTGCTGTATATACATCGGAAGCGTTGCCTGATGATCCGCTAGCATAAACAGGGGTGCCTTTGTCTAATTGAGCTCCTGTTTTATTTTTTATTGTTACAAATACCTGGTTAGGATCTTCGATGGTTATATTACCTGTTCCATCTGTAAGAAAGGCCTGTCCGTCGGTACCATCTATTATTGGATATCGCAATCCCGTTAGCGATGCTGTGCTACTAACGTTAAAACTACCAGTTATTTGAGTATCGGAAAGAGCAATTAGCCCTTTACGTGCTATAAATTCGTTTGCCATTTAATGCCTTTTTCACTTTCCAAAGGTTCATATATAAATATTACAAACCAAAACGTCCTTTGAGAGCGTTGTAGTTTTGGAGGACTTCTGTGGAGGAGAGTGCTCGAGTATATATTTTTATTTGGGCTATGTTGCCTAACCACTCATTAACAGCCCCACAATCTAAAAATTTTCCTATAGTTAAAATACCACCATCTCCACCATAATAATTTCCTGTGATTGTGTTTTCTTGGGTAGAATTTACATACATTACATATGTGTAACTACTTGCATTATTTTGTTCTCTAGTTACCATTACATGGTACCAATTTTCTTTGTTATGAGTATTACTATGTAAATTAGGAGTGCCAGGACCCCCACCTGTTATTAGCCCAAATTTATTTGTAGCACTTTGACCACTTCTACCATATTCTAAAGCAAAATCATAAGTGGTACACCCACCATTACCATTCATTGTTATTATGGGTCTTCCATATTGGGTAGAGTCAAATGTTGGGTATACCCAGGCATCTAATGTAAAATCTGCTGTGGTAAAATCTACATTGAAGTTAGTACCAACATAATCATCACTCCCATCAAACACAATACTACCTCCATTCCCCGAATCAAATGTGGGACCATTTATTAGGGTTCCATCATTGCTACCTGCTAGATCACTCCACGTAGTTCCACTACCAGGATATGACTCATAATTAGCAGCATCTACTG
>Ga0181568_10003380_pt1 | contig 14404 bp, 12 predicted proteins | sample 101ome_20_FD_133758 | JGI IMG/M metagenome (GOLD analysis project Ga0181568, IMG submission 133758) | Coastal salt marsh microbial communities from the Groves Creek Marsh, Skidaway Island, Georgia - 101404AT metaG (megahit assembly) | ecosystem: Environmental > Aquatic > Marine > Intertidal... | reverse complement strand
GTAGATGTAAGGTTCGTTGTTATTGTACTTATCGTACTGAACCGCATTTGAAGGTAATTCGAAGGTCTCACCAAGGAATTGAAATTTGATTTTTTTACTCATAGTTTTAACGTTTATTATTAACTCATTTACATAGTAAATATACGAAAAAAACCTGAGAAATCCAAGCAAAAAGTGAATTATTTTTTATAAAATTGTAATAAATTTGGTAAATATAATTTTAAATTAGGCATATCTTTTTCTACAAACTTAACTGATAATCTATTTGATTCGGATACTGATTTGTATTTGATATCACCACTTGAATTATATACGGTTTCAGTTACTCCCGATATTTTCCATCTTATACTTGTTGTTGAATAAAAAACATTACCAACTAATCTTGAGAAAGTTTTTGAATCTACTTCCATAATAGGGGAAGATTTATCATTTATTTTTTGAATAAAATATCTTGTTATAAATCCTCTTTCATAATCAGAATCATTTGGCTTTGGAATATGAGCAGATATGGTAGGTTCATTAAATTTAAATGAACTTTTTAATAAAGATTTGTATCTATCTAAACTCATTCTATATCCTCTGTATTTCTAATTTGTGATTCAACACTAGTAAACCACCCAGAACTATCCATCTGATGTGTAATATTCATTATTTGAAATATTTTATTTCTATATTTTTTTGGTAAGTCTCCTACTTTAAAAACATCTCCTACTCTTAATCCACTTACACCATGTATTTTAAAATTAAATTTAATAGGAAGGATAATTGAATTTTTATTAACTCCTTTATAATTTCCTCCTGTAAATGTACAGTCATCCATTTGTTGAATAACTTTTAATAAAGTAGCATCATTAAATGTACCCACTATCATTAATTCATTTAGACTACTTCTATTTGAATCAATAAAATCATACCAATTTTTAACAGCATCTATGTTTCCTTGATTATCTTGTATTTTTGGAAAAATACCCGCGGTTGCTGTGAATAATTCTAAGTTCTTTTTTAAAATTTCCTTTTCTTTATCTGCATCAGATTTTTGTTTTTCTTCTTCTTTAGGGTCTTTTTTAGCATCTTCTGCATTTTTTTGCATAACAGTCAATGTTTTCAGTACAGGGTCTATTTCATCAGTAAATAAACTTCCTCCACCAATAACTTGTTCTCTAGCTTCTGATACTCCCTGCATTGCCGCGTTTCTCTGACCAACAATCATATTTTTCATTGCACCAGGAATATCCATTGTTAATGAAGATTCTATAAAAGGTGTTTTTACTCCTCTTGATTGGAAAGAAGTTGTTAATTTTTTTGTTGGAACACCTCCGGTACCAATTTCTCTTACTTGTAACTCAAATACTCCGGCTTCTACATTTTGTCTTTTTTCTGCAGAATTCTCTGTTTCTCCCTTACTACATCTTTCAACTATCTGAAATTCCCAATACATATTAACTGCACCTGATATTCCATTAAGTATCTCAAGAACAATATCTTTTATCAGTAATCCTTTTCTGTTTATTACTTCTTTGAAAAAATCAAAATTTAAATACAAATCAGTTAACCACCCATATGAGTAGGCATCAAATGGTTGTTCTTGACACTCATCTATAACTTTTTGTAAGTCATAATAAGTAAAAGGAACTGTTCTTGGAAAATACTTTTTTTGTCTATTAGTATCAGGATGACCATCTACAACATCAACTATGTATTGGTCATTACCTTCTCCACCAAATTCAATAAATTTTGTTTTAGTTTCTTTGGAAGTAAGAGCATCAATTAATCCAAAATCAGGTAAATTTTTATTTGGTATGTATAGTTTACTGATATCAGTAGAAAACATATGTTTATGTGCTCTACAAATTGTATCATCTATACTTATTCGATTATTCATTAAAACACTTTTACCACAAGGTCCTTCAACAGTAGGAGTTAAAGCAGCATCTTGAACAGTATTTATTATTTCAAATGCCAAATCCAATCTAATAAATCTTTGGTCTGTAACTAAATTTATACCTTCAGGTATTTGAACTGCACTTTCTTTTCCTTCATTTTTTATTCTAACTTCACCCTCATCAAAATCATCCCTTAGTGTTCTTCTGATTTTTTCATCCATATTTATAAAATTAGCAGGGTCAGTCCATCTTTCGTTATCTACTAATTTTTTAATTTCTGGAATTTGTTTATTGTTTGGTAAATCATTATACATCTGCATGAATAAAGCTTTACCTACATTCTTTTTACCTTGATTTCCTGTCTGAGCTCCTTGTATTTGATATACTTGAAACTTATCTCCAGTATATACTTTATTATTAGCAGAAATTGTTTTGTTAAATCCTTTATGTGGTTGTAAATAAGCAGGTATTTCACCTAAAGATGTTAACTCTATATCAACATTAAATGTTTCACCATCACCAAAACTCATGCCACCACCTGTTATAAATCCAAGAGAGGCATCATATGTTCCTTCAGAGTCTTTTCTTTTTTTTAGAATCGTTTTAACATTATTATATGATGCGATATCACAAGTTGTTAATGGACATTTTTGATTATATGATTTCGTATTATTCCATCCCCATTCTACAAGAACTGTAAATCCTGGTTCTAAAAAATGTTTAGTTACTATTTCAGCTTGTCCTAATGTATAACAAACTATTGTAAATTTAGTTTTTCTACTTAATCCCTGTGCTCCATTTTCAATACTTATGGATGATATAGTTGGTGAGGGTCTGTATCCTCTTACCGATTCTGTTTCGATATAATCTTTACCTTCAAAATCAATACCAACTCTACCTGCTCTTGCAGCATTACCATATCTCTGTGAAAATGAATCATTTTTTGGTATAGATTCTATTACTAATCCTCTACCAACAGCCGATAGAATTCTCATCCAAGGAATTAATGTAGATGATGTTATATTCTTACCTGCTCTACTAAAGATGACTTCACGAGTAGAACTACTAATGTTAGATAACTGTGGAAATGTATTTACCATTATTTTTCGAATTCAGAAATTATTTTATTGTAATTATACGGTATTCTTAAAATAGTACCATCTTCAAGAGCAAAAGGAGCATCGTGAATATTATTTGTTGAAGCAATCAACCACCACAACGAAGCATCTCCAAGGAACTGATATGCAATCGTATCTAACCTATCTCCTTCTTGAACTACAATATATGTATCTTGGTCTGATTTTGGAACTTTAGGATAAATTTTTGATTTATATACAGTTCTACCATCTTCAAGTTTTTTTATTTCGTTATTTGTGTATCTACTTGCCATATTTTATTATCCGTTTTTTATTACTTTATATGGGATGTTAATAGGTGCTCCTTTTGGTGGTAATGCAATCCAATCTTTTTTCTGATGTTCCCATTGGAAATAAAAAGTATTAGGTTCTTTCCATCTCCATGAAAATGGTGGATTTTTAGTTGGTTCGTTTTTATACTTAGCTCCTCTTTCAAATAACATTGCTTGTTCAAACGTACATCCATATTTATCCTGAACTGCTGAAATTCTTTCTGCTCTTGCTTTCATTGAAGGTGATAAACTAAATTCAGCAGTTGATGGTTGTAATGCAAATGGGTCAGTAGCTCCTAATTGTTCAGCTTCTGGTTTTTTAGTTTCTTCTTTACCAGTTTTTAGATTAATCTTAGGTGCCGATGGTCCTGTTGTTTTAAATTTTGTAATACCTTTAGAATCCATTTTAGGTATACCTGATACCTTCTCAATAGTTCCATTAGAATTACTTCTTGAATTTGTATCAAAGTTTGATGCTTCTCTCTCTTCATTTAATTTTTTAGCACCTTCTTTTGATAATTTATATGAATAAGGTTTATATTGAGCACCATCTGATTCGATAAATTTAAATGTTACTGCAACATCTATAAATTTAGGTAGGTATCCAAAATTTCCATCAGTTTCCCATGTAGAATCATCTGGTATAGTGTAAGTTAAATTTTCTATAAATGCAACTTTAGAATTATATATATCTCCGATTCTAAATGATATAATAGGAGCATTCATTAATTTTTCTTTATTGATAAATGGATATGTAAGTTGAGTTAATTTTGTAATCTTTTCCCAATTTACTCCAAGTTCAACAGGATTCATACAATATAATTTTAAATTGAAAGATACACTTCTTTCAACACCAGTATAAGTGTAAAAATTAAATGGATTTCCAACAAATGAATTTGAATTCCAACCAGGTGAAACTGTTTCTGTTAAACCGGTTATTAATGTTCTAAAGAATACAGGTTTATCACTTAAACCTACATGAGAAATCCAAAAAGGAATTAAATCTTTACCTTCGTATTCTTCTTTAGTATATGTATCCGATGGTGATAGTTGGTTGATAACATCTCCACTATTTCTCAATCCATATTTAACTTCCAAAGAATCTTCTTTTATTGGTGCATCTTCACCAGGTAAACCAGTATATGGTGAAGTTGGGTCATAAGCTGTCTGGTCTTGATTCCAAATAGGATTACCGGCTTCATCAAATAAAGCTTTAAATGCATATTCAGTTTTACCAAAAACACCTATACTATCCTTTCTTTGGGTTCCATATGTAGGTGAAACTAATGATAAATCAATTCCTTTAAATTCTTTAACATCCCCACCTTCTTTTGTATAGTTTCTATTGTCTTTTAAAACTTTGGTATATGGATTTGTATTTGAATAATTAGTTTCTACCTTTTCACCAGTTACATCGCCTATACTTTGTTGTTCACCAAATAGTTTACCTCTTAATTTTTCTTTTGCTAGTCCAATTCCATTTCCAAGAGCTTGTTTTCCTATTGTTTTTGGATTTCCACCACCAGTATCTTTTAAGAAATTACCTAAACCAGTTCCTTGTAATCCTCCACCTACGTTATCTTTAGTAATAGGGTCCGATGATGGAATTTTAATTATATCTTGTTCTAATCTACTTGGATTCATTGTTTGAGGAATACCTAACTTAGAGTTAATAGCATCCCTTGCTTGAGAAATAGAAGATACCTTACCACCGGTTAATTTAGATAACCCTTTACCAATCAAACCACCATCCCCAGATTCACCACCAGTAGCAGATTTCATACTATCAAGGGTTGATGTTGTTCTATTAGTTATACGAATAGATTCATTACCATAAATCAATGGGTTGCCAACTTCTACTGCAGAGCGAGTTCTTATTCCTGTTACTTCTTGTTCAATAACAGTTTCTTTATCCGCTTTAACTGCTTTATCTTGCGGAGAACCTACAAATAATTCTTTTAAAGTCTTTCCCATGATTATGCACTATTCAAACTAAATTTATTAATAGAATTTACTTCACTTCTATTCATAACTACATTAGTAACTTTATCTCTATCCATGTAAATATCTCTTGTTGATTTTGTTACTTGAATAAGTTCATCAAATTTAGATAACATTTTATCTTGATACTCAGTAACAGTATCACTTTCAACAGCTCCTGTTTCTTCTGGTGTAATTCCGAGTAAAGAATTTATTCCTTTAACCGCAGCTCCTATAGCTCCCAATGCAACAAGACCAGGAATAGATATTAAACCTGCACTACCTACCGCTGCCAAAGAAGCAGATAAAGCAAAGAGAGAACCTGATAATATCAATATACTACCAGTCATTGATACCAAATCTCCTATAAAAGAACTAACACTTCCTAACATTTCAAATCCAGTAGCTATTTCTTGTATGGCTTTACCTAAAATATAAACTGAACCAGCAACTACCAACATAGCGGCGGCTCCAGCTAAGATTGCTACTGCCCCAACACCACTACTCATAATCGCACCTAATAGAGCAACTGCTCCAACTAAGGCTAACATTGATACCACAGCCATTCCAACTGAACTCCAACTTACCTTCATAAATTCCTGTACTGCTTTTCCAAATACAAACACTGCACCAGCTACAATAACTAAAGCCGCTGCTCCTGCAAGAATTTTGGCAGGATTCATCTTTTCCATTCCATCTGTTATGGATTTCATAAATCCTCCACCACCTTCACCTTGTGGTATTTTAGGTTTTTCAGCACTAAATAAACTTCCTATACCTTTTCCTATTTTAGAATTAGATACCGCTTTACCAATTCCGCCAAATTTTTCACCAATTCCTTTTAATGAGAATCCCATCATTGAAAAATTAGCTCCAAGTTGTGCGGAAGCGGTAATCATACCTCCCAATCCCTTTAAACTTGTACCAAGATATTTATTTAATCCTCCATTTAAATATTCACCAATAGCTGAAAATTTTTCATTTATTACAGAACCCATTGTTCCTGCATTTTCCATATTGGTTGCCATCTTCTGAAGTTCTGCTACTGATACTCCTAATAAATCAGCCGTTTGTTTCTTTTGGAAGTAATCCATTTGATTAAAGGCTTCGATACCACCAAGTTGTTTTATTGTTTCCTTGGTTGCACCTGCAATATCACCTTCATATGCCAATGCTCTTGCTCTGTTTAGGTTGATATTTCTACCTAACATTGCACCTAACTCTAATTCTTTAGTAATTGATGATTCAAAATCAAGTAGTCCCTCTGAAATACCACTTAGGGTTTTCATATTAGTACCTAATCTAGCTGCATATCCAGCTGCTTCTAATATATTTTTACCACCTTGTTTACCAAATGTTGCAAATTCTTCAGCCGAAGAAGCCAAATCTGCCATCAATTGTGATGGTATAATTCCATTTTGTTTAGCAAACTCTCTTGATGTTGCTGCCATGTTGAAAGCAGTTTCAGTTGAATTTCCATTTAATCTTGTAAATGAACCAACAAGTGAACTTGCTTCTGAACCTGTGATTCCCATGTTCATTGACATTAATCCAACATTTTGTTGAGTTTCAAATGTTGCTCGAGATGTATTACCTAATTCTGCAGATAAATCTTTTGCATTCTGTACGGCATCATCAAAAAGGAATGAAAGTACTCCTGCTTTTCTAGCAACGCCATCTGTTTGGAATAATGTTGTTCCTAGTTCTCTATTTGCTGCTCCTATTTTATCAACAACAAATCCCATACCAGTTACGATACCACCAATTGCACCCTGTAAGTTTCCATACAAAGTAACAGCAGTTTCTATGGTTCCAACTAAAGTATTTTTGATTCCATCTAAGACATCATGTTGACCTTGTATTATACGTTTTTGGTTTTCTGATAAATTAGCATAAGTATCTGCTAAACTATTTTGTTCTTTTAAACTATCTACAAGACCTTTACTTCGTTTATCGAGACTATCCATTAGAACATTACGCTCTTCCATTAATGCAGCTCTTTGATACTCATCATCTGGTGTTAATTGAGATATACTACGATTTATATCTAATATTTTTAAAGAAGCTTCTACATTTTTAGATTGTCCTGTATAAGTGATATCTAAACTTTGTTTTTGAGATTGTTGTAGAGCACCATACATTGATGCCATTGATTTTATGGATGATTCTTCATTAGAAAAAGAATCCAATTTATCTTTGTTTATTTCTTTAACGGCTTTTGCTGCCTCAACAATTTGTTTTTTGTATTTTTCTAACTGTTTTACTTGCTTTTCAGTTAGGGCACTACCAAGACTATCAAGTTGGTTTATATCACCCTTGAGTTTCTTAATTTCTCTTAGTAAATCTGCTTTAGTTTGTGCCACTTAATAATCCTTATTTAGAGTATTTCGCTATAATAGAATCTAATTCTTTTCGTTCTTTTTCAATTTTCTGTAATTTATCGATAATTGGTTTAGGAACTCCTTGTTTTTTAGCCTTTGCTAAAAATCTATTTGTAGTATTTGTTTTAACTCCATCAAAGAAAGCACTCACAAATCGAGATGCTGCAGATAGTTCATTTATTTTATCTTTTGACATAGGGTTTCTCCGTTATACTTTTATACTACTATAAATATAGAGCACAAAAAAAGTGAGGAATTATTTCCTCACTCTTACATTAGGTCCTTTTGCCGAAGATTTTCTACTGATTTTATCGTATTCTTCTTTTTCTTTTTTCTTAGATTCTACTAATTTTTTAAAGTAGAAGTTTCTCCAATGAATCGGCATGGTGTAGACATCTCTCCAAGTAAATCCATTACCGAAGTTAACCATTTCCCAAATTTGGTTATGAAGTTGTACTGAGTAATCACTCGGTAGGGTAAAAAAACCCAACCCCAAAGGGTATATCGAGTGCCTCCGTTTCACCTGTTATATCTGATGTAAATTCAAATTTTAAATTTAAATCAGGAGTAAAATTTCTTATATATTCTCTTAGAGCTCGTGAATCTCTTGCTAATAATGAATTTTTTACCCAATTATTTATAAAACCTCTTTCATCGTTACCATCAACAGAAGTAATCATATATCTTAATCGTGTTGTTACATCTTGAGATACAGCATCTTCTCCTTTTGGAGCTAATCTTTGCATCGCTTGAACATCTTTATTTATATCGATTTCATCTTTGTGAGTTAGTAACTTGAATGTTATAGTTTTTTTAGAAATAGGTAATTCGAACTCATACTTATTTTCTTTATTTAATTTATCAAAATCAATATCTTTAGTTTGTACTTTTGATAAATCAATAACTATCTTTTGTTGTTCTCCGGTAAAAGGGTCTGTAACCTCTACGTTATAATCAGCCCCATATCCCAATACACGAGTTGCAAGTAAAATAGCGTTTTTATCACCAATGAAAATATCACCAATGTCTAAACCTTCTTCTACTACAACAGATTCGAACAACTTATCAAGTACCACCCCCCTTCTTATCAAATTTTGGGAAGCAAGTATATCCTCTTCACGAGCCGTCATATACTTTATCTCCACCGTACCCTTTGATAACGGGTGTCCCTCAGGATATAGTCTACCTTGAGATGGAAGTTCTATCACTTCCGTTGGAAAATCAAATTTTGCCATAAACTTTTATTTTAATGTTTGTATATAAATATATAAGTTTAAAAAAGTTGTAAAAAAAAGGTTCTCACTAAGAGAACCTTTTATGGAAGTATCAAAAGTATATTGTAGTATTAGTATTCTAAAACTGCGTAATCATAAGATAAAGTAACTGTGATTTCAGCAACACCAGTTGCATCTGCCCAATCTAATCCACCAAAGTTAGCGGATAGAATAAAAGCACCTTTTAATTTCCAGTTTTCAATTTTATCGCCAACAGGTCCTAACATATAAATATCTACATCTTTCTTATAGAAATCTGCATATCCATCTCTACCTGTTAGAGATTCGTGAGATGTTCTTACCCACTCCATTACTGACTGTGCACCACTTGGTACAATAGGGTCATAAAGAGTAAGTTCGATATCTTGCCACTCACCTTTACCTTTGAGTTGTCTCTTAACGTTAATGTGGTCAAGAGTTACCTTTTCAAACTGAATTGAAGGTCTATTTGCAACTCGAATCAAATACGAAGGGATACCATCAATTTCCATGATGTATCTGTTCTTCATCTTCGGTTCGAAGTTGGTGTAGAACATTTCGTTGAATTCTAATACTTCTGCCATTTTTTATTTCTCCTTTATACTACTATAAATATAGTTTTCCTTTATTTTTTAATTATGCCGTAAACGCCGCTCCAGTCGGTAGAATGTTGAAGTCAATTACAATGAATTCAGCAGTCTTAGTAGGTTGTAAATAAATTGCCCCTGCCAAGATGTTTCTATCAATTACATCTGGTGTATTGTTTGTTTCATCCATTACCACTCTAAACGCATATAATCCTTGTCTTTGTTGTATTCCTTCTAAATAAGGATTAACTGTGTTTAAGAATTTAGAACGAGTTGTAGCCGTATTTTGTTCGAATACAAGGTATCTTGATGTAGATGCAATGTATTTCTTAACTTTGATTAATAATCTTCTTACGTTAATTCTATCAAGTGCCGAAGCTTTATCTTGTAGAGTTTTCTGTCCAAATGCTACGATTCCTTCTCCTGGGAACTGAGCGATTGGGTTAATCTTTCCTTCATATAGTGTATCTCTTTCAGCATGTGTTAATCTGTTTAGTACAGATACCGCACCTACGATACCACCTCTGTTTAAACCAGCTGGTGCAAACCATTCAGCTGCAATTGCATCGTTGGCTGCATATATTCCTGGCATCAATACTGATGGTGGAACTGAAGTTAGTTTATTAGTTCTTGAATCGATTGTTTTAACCCAAGGATAGTAAGTACCTACATAGTTAGAATCAACTGCCCCACCTTGTGAAACTGCCTGGTCAATTGTATCATTATAATCAGTTACATCACCAATGAAGAATGCATCTTCTCTAGCTTCTACCATATCAGTTACTTTATCAAACACATAAGAGTGCAATCTTCTTACAACACCAGGTGCAGATACCAAGTTGATATCGAAATCATCTGGATTAGATACTGCGTTGATTGCTTTTACATATGCAACTGAACCACTAGCGGTTGAAGTTGATAAGTTAAATCCTTGTGAGTTACCAGCACCCCAATCAGAATCACCTGCTTTTGCAGCTTTTACTGTTGGAGATACACCATCAAATCCACCTTGGAATCCAACTAATAGTTGTCTTTTATTAACATCAACAGGTGCAGAACCTGTTAGTTCATATGATAATTGAGAATCGAATGCAAATACTACGTTTGAACCAACACCTACACCATCAGGAAGAGGAGATAGATAATGTCCATTATCAATCTTAGTTACTGATGTTTCTAAATCAATACCACTATAAAGTGTAGAATTAGATGCAGTGTTTGAATCTGAACCGGTTGTGAAAATAACAACTGGAACTTCAGTTTCAGTAGTTGTTTTAATTGGGTTAGAGTAAGCAGCATGTCCGAATGGTCCTGCTGTTACTGGGAACGAACCTTCTGTTGAACATTCAACTCTAATAAATTTAGAGTTATTTCTATAATCACCATTTAAAGTTTGTTTTCCATTTGAATCAATAGTAAGATTCATATCACCAATTACTTTCTTGATGTAGTTAGGTGATGCAGGGTCTAAATTAACATTTGTAAATGTTTCAAGAATTGAAGTTCTTTTATTAGTATCAGAATAACCACGAACTGCAACAGAGAATGTTGAATAGTCAGTAGCATTTGATGAACCTGCCGCCTTAACATTAAAGATAGCAATTTTATATTCTTTATTGTAGTTAGAACCATCACCAAGAGTATGGAATCTGAAAAGGTCATGTCTTTCACCTGATATCAACTGAGATTTAATCCAAGGAGTTGTTGCGTGTTGAATATCATATGAGAAATCTTGGTTTGGTAAAGTTTCTAATACTACCTGAGCACCTGCCGTTATTTCATCAGATTGGTCAGTTGCCGCTTTTTCAAAGTATTTGTAAACATATGCATTTTTAGAACCACGAGCTGATTCACCAAATACATCTGATAAGTCATTTGCTGCTGATGGTAGTACTGATGCTGATACTTCGGTTCCTAAATCTGAACCACTAATTGAGAAAGCTGATGCTGATACTTGAGAATCAATAACTAAATCAGTTAAACCAACTGATTCATCTCCATTATGAGTTACAAATAATGAACCCACTACTTTAACACCACTTGAACCACTAACTTTAATAGCTACCGGTGAAGTGTGTGTATAACCACCAACGTGTCCTACACGAACGATAGTTACTGTCCCAGCTTCTCTTAAATAATTTTGTACGGTATATCCTGTATAGAAATCTCCATTAGGTGTTCCGAATATTTCTTCGAATTCTGATTGTGTATTAACAACGGTTGGTACGAATGCAGGTCCTTTATGGAATGGTCCAATTATTGCTGCTCCTATTTCACCAATCCCTTGTGCTAAGAAAGAAAGGTCATTTTCTCTCGTAAATACACCAGGTGATACAATTTTTTCTGCCATTTTATATTACTCCTCGTTAATTTTTGTATATAATACTCTTTATATAAGTATAAATAAGTTTTCTGAAAGATTATTTATTCTAATAATATTCCAAAGATATGGAGAACCTTTTATTAGGTAAACCATTCGGAAAATGTGTTCCATGATAACTATTTGGTCCTGCTACGAAAAAACAAGAATTACCACCAACGAAAGGAATTTCTTCTATTTCAGAAGAATATTCTTTTGTTTTGTAGAATCTTGTTCCATAATCTGTATAGTCAATTCCATCTTTTGTTAAGAACGCTACTCCCTTATAAATACCACTTGTAGTTGGTAAACCGTTAGCAAGTGCATATTCTCTTATCTCAGTAGGGTCATCTGTATGTGGTGTTAATGGGTGTTCTCTATAATCAGATGTAATAGTTAATCCCATTCCCCATTCACATGGTCCTCTTTCGTTAGTTTTAAGGGGAAAATGTCTAACAACAGCTGAACTCTGAAGTTTTACTTTCATATTGTGAGATATATCCCACCATCTTTTTTCTTCAGCTGAACCTTCTTTTAACGGAACACCTACATTATTCATTACAACTGAATTATTTTTACACCATTCTATGCCATGTGTATCCAACTTGTGTTTATCTTGTTCTAAGACAAAAAAAGATAAATCGTTTATAGATTCTTCATGGGGTAAACATGCTTCTTCACATATATTATATAAAAAATCTTGGTCCTGTTTGGATATTAGATTTTCTATTGTAAGATAAGTGAAAGGTTCAGTTCTAACATCTATTCTCATTTGATATTCTTACTTCGTTGAAGCTTCAGTAGTTTCAGTAGTTGGCGTAAACTCTCCAGTTGCTGGGTCATAGTTTCCATCGCCATACTTATCATTTAATCCTTTAAATAATTCTTGTTCTTTTTGTTGAAGTTCTGAATGTTTTTGAATTAATTGTTTTTGAATAGAATCAATTTCATTAATTCTTCTTTGTTTTTCAATTTCAATTTGTCCTAATTGTGTAAATACATTTGAAACTTCTGTTCTTAGTTGATTGATTGAACCAACTTCTTCTTTTGTAAATTTTACTGTTTTTGCCATAACTTAATTAATTTATTTATATATAAATATATACATTTTCACAAAACGTAAAAAATATTAAAGTGTAAACGTTAAAGTTGTTGAGTAACTACCAAGAACACCATATTTTCTAGCCGCAACTCTTGCATAATATGTAGAACCTTGAGTTAATCCAAAGAAACTATCACCAATTTCAATTCCAGTTGAATTCCAGTTACTATAATCATGTGTGGGCGATGAGAAATCAGAGTTATTATCGATTTGTACTTTGTAATCAGCCGCTCCTGCAACTGCAGTCCAAGTTAAGTTAGGGTCTGTGTAAGATAGACCTGTTACTGTTGCTGGAGTTGGTGCTGTGAATGAGTTAGCTCCTTTATTGTGAGTAATATATCCATTGATTAAATAAGTATCTTGTGTTTCAACATCAATAGAAACAACTTCAGTTTCAGATTCAGAACTCGTAATTGATGTAATTTCAACTTCTGAGTTATCTTCTCTAATTAAAAAATCTCCAACTTCTAAATTAAGAGTAGGTTTGAATAAAAATATACCATCTGATTTTACTAATAGTGGATGTTCTCCTGTTACTTGAAGTGCACCATCATTAATATTGTATATTCTTTCTGCAAAAGAAAAAATAACATTAGTTACAGTTACATCTTCAGAAGTAGTTGATAAATTAGTAGTATTCCAATCCATATAATTAGAATCAGAATCAGAAGATAATCCGCCGATTTCAAAACCTTTTAATACATCACCTTCTTGAACATCACCTGCAGATATGGTTGTTCCATCTGCTTTGGTTACAGGTGTATCTAAAGTTAAACAAAGTGCTGCAGCATTACCATCATAAGTATCAACGACATATACTGCTTTATCTTTATTAGTGTTATATCCTGTTGCGTGGTCATTGAATCCATCTGCAAATACTACTCTAAGAGTATTTGTAGTATTTGATTCTCTTACTGTTTGTGAAGCATCCGCAGTATTTTCACCAGAAGAAACTGTAATATTATAATCACCATCTTCTTTTGAAATTGTTGTACCAGATGGAACCGACCAAGTGAAGTTTGCTGCTCTTTGTTTAATTTGGATAAATCTACTTCCCTCTCCACTAAACCCTAAAGTATAGGTATCTGAGTTATTTTCTGGCAGATAAGCATATCCACTAATATCATCAACTGAATCAATTCCATAATCATCTAGTGATGTTTGAGTACCCGCACCCCCATTGAATGCATCTAAAGATACATTTGAATTTTGTGTTCCTTCTAATGCTCCTGCTAACGCATTTAATGATAAAGTATCTCCTGAACTTCGTGCCATATTATATTTCTCCTATATATTATAAATATTGAGTAAATCTTCTACCCATTTATCTTTGTTGGTAAAATTATCAATCATATATTGTTTTAGATATAAAAACCACTTATTTTTTTCTTCGTATGAGGTTTCTTTTAATCTATTATAAATATCATCAAATTCTTTTTTATTTGAAGCTC
>Ga0181568_10003377_pt1 | contig 14408 bp, 9 predicted proteins | sample 101ome_20_FD_133758 | JGI IMG/M metagenome (GOLD analysis project Ga0181568, IMG submission 133758) | Coastal salt marsh microbial communities from the Groves Creek Marsh, Skidaway Island, Georgia - 101404AT metaG (megahit assembly) | ecosystem: Environmental > Aquatic > Marine > Intertidal zone... | reverse complement strand
TTAGCTCTTCCTAAAATTTGTATTTTTTTATTTTCTGACATTTCATGATACAAAATAATGTCAGTTGCTTCTTGTAAATTTAATCCTGAACCATTAAAATTTGAATTTAAAAAAATAACATTCAAATCTTCGTATTTAAATTTATTAATATATTTCGAAATAGTTTCGTATGTGCCTTTAATTTCTGCGTATTGTATATTATTATTTTTTAAAGTTTTACATATAGGTCTAAAAGATTTATAATAATCTGAAAAAATTAAAAATTTACCATCCTGTTTATTTTCTATAATGTCAATTATATGTTCTAATTTTGTTTTAGGTCTTTCATTTTGTTCGGACTTAGATTCTTGATTATTATTTTTTATTTCATTAATGTAAATAAGTTCATCTATATTAATATCTTCTCTGCATAATGGACAAGTAGTATTATGATTTAACCATTCAAATAAACATTCGGTACAAAATAAATTTTGACATTTAAATTCTAAAACTGGCATTTTTAATTTATCAAGACATATATTACATTGACTATTTATCATATTACTGAAACGATTATCTAATTCTATAATTTGATTATCAATTCTATGTTCTCGTTCAATCCATTTATTAATTTTATCAATATCATTTCTTAATTTATAAATTCTTATTTTTGATTTAATTTCTTCCTTTTCTTCAAGTTTTTTATTTTTTATAAGATCGATAATATTAGATGTTCTTTCTCCTCCTAAAGAATCTATAACACCTTGAATGTTACCTGCTTGAATCATCCCTTTTATATTTGAAGATATAAAACCATCTAATGTATTTAAAATAGGTAGGAAACATTCGTAATAAATATTTGTAACTGTTGGCATAGAAAAAGATTTCTGAACTATTTCTATATCATTTTTAATAATTAATTGTTCACAAATATCATATGAAAAAGGTTCTATAATATCTTTAATAAAATTATTTCTACAATTATTATATTTTGCGAAAATTTCTGTAGGTGTTGCAGTAACGAACCAATAAAATCCTGCATGTAACATTTTCATATTAGAAACTTTTACTTGTCCAGGTTCATCGAATATAAATCTTTTCCATGCAAATTTTTTATGTGTTAAAACTAAATAATTATACATAGTAGGAGTAACTATAATTACATCAAAATTTGCAGGATTTATATTATCAATTGATTTTCTATTTGTTATTATATTAAATGTAAGATTTGTATAATTTAATTCTTTTTTCCATTGGTTAATAATAGATTGTGAAACTAGTATTAATGTAGTAGGATATTTCTGTAATTCTTTGATTTCTTTATCAATAATTAATCCTCTTGAATAGTAGGAAATCTTTTCATTAATATAAGGTGTAGATAAATCCCATTCCATCTTATCTCTTGCTACAAGCGAAACCATTGATAATGTATTGTGTACTACTGTAAAATCATCTAATAAAAATCTTCTATTTCCATCAATTACAAAACCATAATAAGTATCTATTTCTTCTTCAATAACTTTAATTTTTGTATGTAAATCGCATTTATAATTATTATCACATTTATTTTTATAATTACGAACAGGTATATTTGAACATTTAAAGGAAATAATATATGAACATGTATAAATAGAATTTTTCGAGTTAATATTTTTAATCATTTTACAAAAAAATCCCAAACTTCTAATAAGAAACATAACTTGTTTTGCAATTTTAATATTATTAAAATTGCACATATATTTATTATTATTTAGAAATTTTCCTGTTGAATCAATTATACCTGCTAATAGATTGATTCGATTATTTTCCGAATTGTATAGATAATTATTTGGTATAATAAAATTTGGTCGTGAAACATATGTCCCTATGATATAGGGGTCTGTTTCTGTTATTTGTTCGTTTAATATTATTTTATTTTTGTAACCTCTTAACATTTTTTTAACTTGAATAGGTAGTTGAATATATTTACTTAATTCTAAATCTAACTTGTTATTTAATTCTAATTTTTCAAAAAAATTAACAGCGTTTTCAAAATTATAAAATATTTGATGTTCTAAGTTTAATGTATTACGGTTTAAATATTTAACAATAAACATGTCGGGTTTAATAATGAGTTCATTATTTATTATTTTCAATGATAATATATGTGATTGATTTACAACATAATCATCTGAATATTGACTTTGTTTAATTCTAAACATTTTTTCTTTTCCCGTTGCTAGTGATAAAACATTTCGAGGTGTTGAATCGTCACCTAATAAAACATCGCCTATTTTTATATGTTGAACATATTTTGTAGTTCCATCAAACATTAATATTTTAGTATTTTTTTTAAAACATTTACCATAACCAGTAGGATCGGCATTAATTCCTAATTTAGTTTTTCTTACAAAGTAAGGTTCTTTAACTTCTTTATTAAATTCCAATTCTTCCATTTTATAAATGCTTGTTAATTGATGAGTAAAAAGATCAATATGCACTTCTTCTGGTTGAGAAATATATAAATCTGACATTTTATTAAATAATTCTATTTAATAAACCAATATTAATTTAAAAATCGATCCTGGTATTGATGAGACACATTTTTTTCCATTTTAGATTTTTCATTTACTAAATTTGTATTAAAATTTTGTGTTCTTTCAAAGACTGGTTTTTGTCCTGGAATGTTAAAACTACCAGGATTTATTTTTTCAGATAATTTATATTCTGTATTTATAAATTCAGTATTTCTATTTTGACTGCGATTAACTTCAAAACTTGTTAAAGGGGTATTTTTATTTAATACTATTTCATTTTCTTTTTTTATATTTTTATAAATATTTTTATTTTTATTAGTTATTTGTGTGTATTCAGGCAGATTTCTATTTAATTGAATATCATTATGAATATATTCAACTTTATCATTTCCACTTAATTGTGTTTTATATTTTACATTAAGTAATTCATTTTTAACTTTAACATTTTTTAAATCTAATACATCTTCAATATTCGTTACATTTTTATTTGAATATGGATTTGTTACAACATTCTGATAATTTGTATCTTGTATAAATCTATCAGTTTCCATATTATTTTTATTAACATATTTTAAATTATCGGAAAGATTAGCGTTAGCAAATACGTTTAACTTATTATTGTCAATTTCTTTAGTAGGGACTTTTACATCCTGTCTAGTTATATTCATTGATCGTATTCCTGAAGTAGCTGAATTATTAATTACTGGTTTAATTACATATTTTATTTCAAATGGTTCTTCAATAGGTTTTTCTATTTTATATACAGCAGTAGGACGTATACTTGCTTTTAATGTATTAGTTTTAACTTCTTTTGTATTTTCTGATGTTCCACAATCTTTTAGTTTTTTACGATAATCTATAAATCCACGATTTGTATTTACTTTTGTCCAAACACGTGGCAATCTAGATAATGGAGTTAAATTATATTGAGAATATTCAGGTGGTCTAAACGCACCATCTTTCATTATTTTATAAGGTAAACTTGCTTGAGTAACATTTGATGTCAAACTATTTGATCTTTGACCTCCATTATTTCCCACATTTGAATAAGAAACGCTTACAAATGGATTAACCCCTCTTGCATATACATTTATAGCTTCACAGTTTCGATCACTTGAATCATCAATCATATCAGTTATAAAACTATTTTCTCCTACTTTATCAATTCTTCTAGTTGTAATTGATTTAGGAGGATCTCTTAAGATGTTCATATTAGTACCCCAACTTTCTACAGATGGGAGAGTTGATTTTCCATAATTATTTAATCCTGAATAAGTAATACCTCCGGCAGACATTTATTCTATTCAATTTTTTTTTATATTAAAATTTTAATATAAAAAATTATATTTTATAAAATCTATAAATATTTCTTTTAAACATTTTTTAATTTCTATAATTTCAATTAAATAAAAATTTAAATTATTATAATTATCTAATATATTCTTATCAATTAGAATATATTTTTCATCATCTCTGAACATTTATTAATTACAACATACATTTATCTCCTGTGCAAAATTTACTTCCTTCAGGAATATTCCCTGATAAATTTTCATAATTTATAGAATATTCATTTTTTCTTTTATTATAAGTTTCTTCATCTATTGGTTCATAAGGAGCTTGTTCATATCCATGTCCTGCATGTGGTAACATTGAAACTGATTTTAAGACAGGAATATACATTGCTAATAATTTCTCAACATCATCTCCATCTTTTTCTTTGTCAAAATAAATAGTTGCAGATACACAATTATCTGACCAACATCTTTGCAACATTGCAACTAAGCTAAATTGTTCCCATGGACTTACATCTTTACATGGTCTTATATTACCATGATCTATTATAAATTCAAATACTAATGTATTATCCGAATATTTATCTAATTCAAATGGAACACCTGCTTTTTTTAATATTGGAACCAGTGGAGAATCTAACCCTATTCTAACTCTTCTAATAGCGTATCTAGAAATAGGATAATGAACTCCGGGTGTAACACCTGCTAATAAAGAAATACTTCCTGATGGTTTAATTGTAGTTACACGAATAGATGCTGGAACTCCAGCACTTTTAGCTAAACTTTCGTTTTCATTTTTAACAATTTTATATCCTTGTCTCAAAATTCTTGTTAATTTTGTATAATTCATTGTACCCCATTCTTCATCTACATTTCCGCTTACCCATTGAGCTATACCACTAATACTAACGCCTATCCTTCGATTTTTTGCAATAATCATATTAGTTTCAGATCTATGAGTTGGTAAAAGTGAAACAGTTGATGAATAAAATGTTGCATATTTTAAAGCTTCATAAAATCTATCAACATTTTTACATCTTGGAGGAAATGTTTCTGACAAATTACAACATTCTTTGTCGGATAAACTAATTTCGCCGCATGGATTCACTAAATGTGCTTCATCTCTCATTTCTTTTCCATATCTTCCATATTTTTGAATATTATATAGATTTATCATACCAGGTTCACCATTATCTTTTATTCTTGACGCCATTTCAGGTATATAAGAAAAATCTTCGTAAGATTTATTTGATTGCAAAACAACAGAATTATTACTCATCCATCCTATTTCCATTCTTTCTGGATTATCTTCATAATTTTTTAAATTTATAAATGTGTTATTTTCAACATCGCCTAAACAAATTTGAGCACTTCTTCTAACATTACCTGCTACAACACAAGCTCCTATCGAATTAAATACATCTGCTACAAGTCTGGTATGATTATATTCTTTAGACACTTCTATTTCTTTTTCAATCCATTTACTTTCTCCTTCATGTACTTCTTCTTTAAAAACTTTAGTTGTAGTTTCTAGTTTTTTATTACAAAAACTATCTAAGTATTCTTCAACTCTTTTATGAAGTTTCATTAAAGGTTCTGGACCTGAAGATAAACCTCCGAAACCTTTTATTAACAATCCTTTTTTTCTAATTAATGAATAATCAAATTCCGGAAATTTATTTTTTCCATATTTAGGACTATCAATGTATGAACACATTAATTTTATAAGACTTTGAACCCATCCTTCCCTAGAATCTTCAATTATAAATATTTCTTTATCATTTTTATCAGGTTTACTTGCATCTCCTCTCCAATTAGTATCAAATCCTACACCTACACCGTTCATAAGACAATCCATTGTCCATTCTGCAGCCAGTACAAAGTCGTGCTCTGTTGAAGTAGCACTACAATTATATAAAGCCATACTACCTCTTCTATACATAAATTCAGTCCCCATCATCCATAAACCTCTACCAGGTGGCAACCATTCCATTTTAAACATGGATAATGCCATATTTCTTGCAAAATCTTGCCAATAATTATCATCCCAATGCAACTTATTTTTATAAAAATGATCTTTACGAATAGACATTACTCCTTCTATAACTCTTAATACTACATCTCCCCAATTTTCATTATCGCGACTATATGTTCTTCTAAATACAAATTCTCCTAAACCATTATACCCAAATTCGGGTTTTAATGATTTAATTTCCTCTTTAATAGTATTATTTAACTTGAAATAATTTGTAACAAATAAATTATCCATTTATATAAAAAATTATTCTTTTATATATATTTTTCATAATTAATAAAAATTAAAATTTATAATTATAATGTAATAAATAAATATGAAAAAAAATAGATATAAATCAATAACAGAATTAGGTAATAATGATTACTCACACGTTAATAATCCTCTTAGTTATTGTGTAAATGATAATAATTTAGATTCTCTTTTTCTTCACGGAGGAACTAGTGATGACATAAATCATCCTAAAAGTAAACATTGTCAACTGTTTATGGTTGATTATTGTTCAAAAAATTGGGATAAATTTTGTGAACTTGCATCTACAAATAAAGAAAAACATGTAAGAGATTATATTGGTCATGGTAATATTACAACTATTGAATTAGAATTAAATATGGGAGAAATATTAGTTCGTAATACAGCATATAGAAAATATTTAGTTAATCCTAATAAATATAAACAAACATGTGAATTATTTGATCCAAATGTCCCAACATCTCCTCTCGTATGTTATACTGAATATTGTAATAATGATAACACATCACCATATTGTAATATTACAAATGAATATTCTGTAGATCCTTTTTCTATTGACAATGATCCTGTAATGGATAAAATTCTAAATAAACCTGAAATAGCATTTGAATTATTACATGAAATTTATAAATATATGAAAAAAAATAATACATTAAAACATTTAAATGGAACAAAACTAGGAAATTTTTATCAAAATAATTCATTTTTCGTAAAATTAGGTGGATTATATTAAACTTTAAAATTTTATAATTTAAATTATAAAATTTAATTTACTTCATATTTTTTTAAATTTTTTATATCATTTTCTATATTTATTCCTTTATCTTTTCCATATTTTATAGCTATTTCACATGCTCCTTTCCCTATTTTAAATTCATTTATGTAATAACAACATTTACCTAAATAATGCCATCTTGTATAATCATAAGCTAATTTATCAACAAATAATAATGAATTTACAGGGTATAAAATATTACGAGATATAGATAAAAATGTAAATGCCAATAACCATTTCTTATTATCCATGTAATATTTAGATATGTACAATAAAGGTTCTACTCTTATTGAATGTTCAAAAGCTTTCATAAACCATCCTAAACTATTTTCCCATTTATATCCCAATCGCATTCCTATCTCTCCTAATTTTAAATATGAGATGAATTTTTCTTCTTCAAATCCATTCAATTCTATTCTATTCTTATAATATTTATAAGATTCACCATATTCACCTAAACTATAACATGTTTGTGCTAAATAAAATAACACTCTTTCATTCAACAAATCTTGATTATGTTCTTCTAATAATAATTGTTTATCTCTTACAAATCTATTTATTGTTTTATCATCATCTAATGTTCTATCTTGATATATAACTATATCAGGTAATTTAACAATTTTTTTATTATTTATTTCATTTACTATATATTCATGAACAGAACCCCTATATCTCCATCCTTTTCTACTTTTTATAAATCTAATATTATAATATTTTAATATTACGTTACCATCCCACCACTCTTGACATACATAAAATGCATCATTATTTTCACTTAAAAATTCTTCTGAATACTCATTTAATAATTTTCCATTACATAATTCATCATTACAATCTAATAATAGTAAATAATCGATATCATCAAATGTATCTGCAAAATCAAGCATAATATTACGAGATATTGAAAAATTAATAAATTCGCCTTGTTTTAATCTTAAGGGTATATTATTAACTTCGCTATATTCATTTAATATCCCAATTGTATTATCAGTTGATCCAGTATCATATATAACTAATGAATCTACATACCCTAATACACTATTAAGTGTTACATTTAACCTTTTTTGTTCATTTTTTACCATCATTACTAATGCTATATGAACATTCTTTTTCATTTTATTTATCTTTATTATTATTTAAATTTATAGTTAAATAATATTATTTCTAAAGTATCATAATTATTTAAAAACCAAACAATTGATTTATCTATTTCTTCTTTTATAAAGATATGCTATAAAACCACTTAATATTAATATTGATATTAATATTAATGCTACTATAATTGGAATAGGTAACTTATTAAAAGAAGACGCATTATTATTACTTATACCACTATTACCTCCTCCTCCACTAGGAGGAAGATTTGGACCTGGTCCAAATGGTTCTCCTGAACCACATGTTAGATTGTTACATTGACTTGCTGTTGTACAAATTTTTGTACAACTGGGGTCACAATATTTGTTTCCAGGAGGATTAGTATTTGGCTTTATTTGTTTGCAAGATCCAGTACTATCTTTATAGTACTGACAGGTTGTTCCAGATTTTGATGGATTTGGTATTAAAGATGATGTATATTTATTATTTAATAAAGATAATAATGTAGGTTGCAATCCTAAATCAACAAACCAATGATATGGTATAAAACTTGCTTCATATACTACTAAATTAGGTGAATTATATTTATTACTAAAATAATGTAAAAAATTTACAAAGTCTTTAAATCTCCAATAAGAAAACCCATCAAATACACCACATGATTTCATTCCTTGTTTAAGTTCTTGATTTTCGCCATTCTTTAATAATGATCCAAAAAGCATACTATTACAAATAGTTGTATTTTTAGTAAAATTTTTATATTTTATACCTCCGTTACTTAATGGAGTATTTCCTTTAAGTTTTTGTGTTTCCCATTGTGAATAACAATTTGGGTCGTTTAAATCACATAAACTTAAGTTTTCAAGAGAGAAACTAGGCCATATTGTATTATTTGGTTTTGTTAAATTTTTTATTGCTGCTGACCATCCATTAGATCCTAACCATCCATTTTCCTTTTGTGTTCCTGTAGTACAATCACTACCTTTAAATTCACCATTCCCTTCTATTAAATCTGTATAAGCTTTAGGATAACCTGCCAATCTTCTATGTGAAGACAGACTAGTACATGCAGTCCTTGCATATCCATATGAACCAAGACTACCATCACATGGCATTTGATTACCTACTCCCCAATAATATTCAGGAACTACTACAGGAGGTTGTGTAGTATAAAAACATGCATCTGTTTTAGTTGTTACAGTTGGATCACAAGGTGTTGTTAAAGCCGATGCAAGAAAAATAATTGGTTGATTATTATTATTTTTAATATTATTACCAATAAACTTAGATGTATATTTTGTATATTCATATTCTGATAAACTTCCATCAGTTGAATGTGAACCTTCTTTATCTAAATGAATCCAAAAATTTTCAGGTAACTTTTGAGAAGAGCAGTGTGGAAAAACATGATCAATCATAAAGCGAAAAAAAGCTCCCCAACACCACAAAGCATTTGGTCCATTTTGTAAATTTGTTTTATTTTTAAATACACCGTTACTTATTGGATTTATTAGACCAGTTTTTGTACCATCCCATACATCTTTATAAAATCCGGTATGCCATGGGCCATCTTTATAACTTATATATAATAATATACCTGGTATTAGTTTTGTTTTAATACCAGAACTTCCAGAAGCATTTAAATATGTACTTTCTAATATATTAGTAACTAACCATTTTCCTATTATATTCCTTTTATCATCATAAGTAGTATTCGTATCTTTCCATTTATATATTGTATCAGTTATAAAAAAACTTAAATTATTTGGACTTGGCCAAGAAATTAAAAATGGGAAACATAAACCATTCATCGGTAAATTATTTTGTTTAATTGTATTACATAATGTCATATTAAAATTAATATATTTTAATAAATCTTTTTCATTTAAATTAGGCCACCAAAACCATGTTAAATAAACATTTTTTAAGTTTGAATTAGAAATAACATAATTTTTTGGAGGATTATCTAGACATTGACCCAATTTCCATTTATTTTTGCAATTTGTTGGTTTAACATCGACACAATTATTTCCGATAATGGCATTACTATTTTTATTATTAGAATCTTTATACATCATTCCATATGGACACATACATGTTAAATTTGATGAATTACCATTGAATCCAAATCCATGCATTCCGCGTAAATCATTAGCAATAACATTTCCATTTTTATAACATCCGAATTCATTAACTGCAGTTTTCATGAATGTACTAGCTCTATCAATTTCTGCAGTAGTTGTTGGTTTTTTATTTTCGTACCAATTCATAACAGTACCTGTATTACATGTATTACTCATTTATTTTAATAAATAATTAAAATAATTATTTATTATTATTATTTATTAATTATTATTTATTAATATTATTAATTTATTAATATTATTAATTTATTAATATTATTAATTTATTAATTTACCACGAAGATTCTAATCTACAAAAATTACATAAAGTATCACCACAAAATGTTCCACAAAATTTACAAACATAATAATTATCACAATCATAACATAAATAACATTCTGTTAGAGGTGAAAATAATTCATTAATTTTAGCAGTATAACATATATCATAATGTTGACAATTATAACATTCTGAAAGTTTTTCGTTATATTCTTTTAATTCTTTGTAACATTCAGTACATACTGATAAATTTTTATTACCTAATCCTTTTTTCATTTTTATCCACGTTATATATTCTTGTTCATTAATAATTTTATAACAACAATCACATTTATCATATTCATTTTGTTGTTCTTTGAATTTATTTGTATTTTTTAATATATAAAATAATTCGTATGTATAATCATATTCTATTGTTATTTTAGGTACAACATATTCACTTTGTATTTTATCATCTATTGGTAAATTATTCATTAATACATCAACCCAGTTACTACAATCTGTTTTATATGCTATTTTACCATTTTTTAATTTTTTAAATTTATTAAAATCTTTAAAAATGTTTTTATTTATGTTTGTTGACATAATATTAATTTTTTCTAAAATTTGTAAAAAAAATCAATTTATACCATTATTTGTTATTTATTTCGTGTTTCATATTTAGTTTATTTACTAATTGAGAAATATTACATTCTTCATATTCACCGTTTATTTTAATAGTATTAACAGGATCAAGACCATTTTCTCCATATGCAATTTGATATATTTTATTTGTACTATCCCTTACAGTTCCGTCATATTGTACTTTAATATCTTCTGTTAATTTAACTATACGTCTTTGCATATATCCTGATGTCGCGGTTCCCATTGCAGTATCACTAATACCTTCTCTACCAGACATTGCGTGAAAATAAAATTCTCTGGGGTTTAAACCTTTAATAAAAGAAGATGAAATAAAACCTTTGGATTCGTATTCCATTTCAATTGACATTTGTTCAGGGAAAGGATAATGAGGTAAAGTTCTTTTTCCATGATTTAATACAGGTTGAATTCTAGAACCTCTTAAATTTTGTTGTCCTAAAAGTCCAGTTATTTGAGCTATATTAAAAAAATCTCCTTTACTACCTGATTTAACAGTACTTAAAAAATTATTATTAGAATCTAATGCTTCTTTAGCAATTCTTAGACCAATATCTTTAGCTTTTCCTAAAGCAGCATTAACTCTTAGTTCTCTAATAGCAGGATGAGATGTACTATTTTTTATACTTTCAGCTTCTATAAAACATTTTTGTATAACATCTTTAATTTGTTGTTGTTTTGTCACTCCTTCCTCATTTTGTTTATTGATAATAATACAATCCTTTATTCCTACACTAAAACCTGATATTAATAACCAATTGTTAGTTATAAATTGTATGTTATCTATAAATTCACATGTTATATTTTCATTATATTCTTTATATAATACTTGAATAATAGAATTATGAGATGATCCAATAATATTTTTATCGATTGTTCCTTCATGTAAAACACCTCTAAAAATTTTAACAATTGGTTCGTTTGGATCAGCGTTATTTTTTTTTTCATATATAAAATCTGAAGGAAGGATTAAAGAAATTAATCCTTTTCCATTAAAACATGATGCTTTTTTACCTAAACTTTTTAATACTTTTCTAATATGTTGTATTTTATCAAGAAGAGATTCTGTTTTATATTTTTCTATTTTCATACTAATATTGAAAAAATCCTCTTTTTTTATTTTTTGTATTCCTCTTGTCATTCTATAAGCACCTAATAACGAATCTTGAACAATCGCGACATTAGGTTTGCTTGATTGAGCTGATATTAGATTTTGTTTTGTACTTGATAATAATCTTAATTCTGTTTGGGCTTCAAGTGTTTGTGGTACATGTATATTCATTTCATCACCATCAAAATCAGCATTAAACGGTTTAGTAATTGCAAGATTCATACGAAGTGTTTTATATGGCCTAAGAACAACCTCAATCGCTTGCATTGAAGCTTTATGTAACGTTGGTTGTCTATTCAATAATACTATATCCCCGTCAGCTAATTGTCTTTCTACAATATCTCCGATATTTAATTGATAACTTTTTCTTGGATATTTAATTTTTTCTAAAAATTTATCTTTTCTGAAAATTTTATCACCTTTTTGTAAAATTTCATCTCCTTTGATAATTGGTATTTGTTTTTCCCCTCTATAAATAATATCACCTGCTATTAATTTTGTTCCCATCTGATATTTTTTTATGTTAATGTAAATACCTTTTTTGTTTATTACAAAATTAACTTTTCCATCATCTATAAGTTTTGATAATTTATTTATATTATATGTTGTAACTACTACAGGTACAGTTAATGTTTTACTCATTAATTCTGGTACAGCTAATTGACCTATTTTTAATGTTGGTTCAGGACCTATTACAGATCTTGCAGATTGATTCACACGTTTACCCATCATATTATTTCTTATTTGACCATCTTTTCCAGTTATTCTTCCTTTAATACATTTTAAAGGTCTTCCATTTGTCGTGTGTTTTGCTTTTCCTTTTGTATTGTTAAACATTGTTAACACTCTAAATTTTACGCTTTGAATATATTTTTGTCTTTTAGATTCAGATATTGGAATAATACCATCTTTCTTCTCTAAGTGTGAATTCGCCTTTATTATTTCACATAATTGATTTGTTAAATCATCATCACAAATATTACCATCTGCTTTAACAAATGGACGATCTGCCGGAGGTAAAACAGGTAATAATGTTAATATTAAATTACGCGGATGAATTAATTCAGGATTAAATCCTAATAATTCAATATCAGAATTATTTATATTATCAAATATTTTTTTTATATCCAAAACATTTAGTACTATTACCGTTTTTTGTTTTTTATTATTATAAATCAAAGATATAGTAGAATCTGTTGGGTTAAATTTTGTTAACGGTTGTTCTATATTACACTCTTTATTATTACAGATATTCACCTTCTCACATAGATTTATTATTTTTTCAAATCTTTTTCGTCCTTTATATCTATTTAAACCATTTAAATAAATTTGTTCTTTTGATAATATCATATTATAACATTCTTTACAAAAACATTTTAAAAATGATATTATATTTTTATAATATAATGGATGTAATATTGGTTCATTTAATTCAATATGTCCAAAATGACCAGGACAAATATCTGAACCCTCGTTACACGTTTCACAATTATTATTATCTATTGAACCCATTCTTGGATCATATACACTTCCTAAACCTGTTTTTTTTGGATTATCTACCTTACAAACAGACATATTTAATATTTCTTCAGGTGAATATATCCCAAATTTTATAGTTTTGATTTCTCTTATATCTTGATTCATTTGTTTTTTTTTATAATTTTCAAAAATAAATCAATTTATACTTTATAATAAATTGATTTATTTTTTAATTTAACACACAATACAAATGAATATTTCTATACCTGAAAAATATCACAAATATTTTAATCCATATAAGTTACACATTAAAATAATAAATGATGTTACTTTTATTAGTATAAAAAATAAATTTTTAAAAAAAATAGGTTTCATATCTTTTGTTCTAGACAAAGATTTAACTATTCTTTTTTTAGAAATTGACCCGCTTTATAGACATCAAAAATTAGGTACATTTTTAATATTAATTACTTGTTATATCGGTTATCAAAACAATATTAATTTTGCATTTTTAGATGATACAACTAAAAATGCATGGATACTTGACAAAAATATATATATAAAATTAGGATTTACATATATTAACGAATTCCCCTTTCCTGAAATGAAAGGTGATGTTACAAAAATTTTAAAATATTGTAAATAATAAATATATATGAAATTAAAATCTCAAAAAAGTATTAATAAATATAAATCACCTAAACTCAGTAATAAACGTATTGTTAAACATAGTGGTAAAAAGAAAAGTAGTAGTCGTAATAAACGTATTGTTAAACATAGTGGTAAAAAGAAAAGTAGTAGTCGTAATAAACGTATTGTTAAACATAGT